>Ga0210396_10000135_pt1 | contig 129987 bp, 120 predicted proteins | sample IncBWH17OmetaG_FD_155466 | JGI IMG/M metagenome (GOLD analysis project Ga0210396, IMG submission 155466) | Forest soil microbial communities from Barre Woods Harvard Forest LTER site, Petersham, Massachusetts, United States - Inc-BW-H-17-O ...
ACTGGTTTCCCTCCTCGATTTTACATCGAAACATACCCAGGCGCTTATACTTGCTCCTACACGTGAGCTTTGCATGCAAATTACATCTGACCTGAAGAACTTCTCGAAACATACTCACGGTTCAAACGTTGTGGCTGTTTATGGCGGTGCCAGCATTATGAACCAGATACATGACCTGAAAAGAGGTGCACAGATTGTTGTTGCTACCCCGGGCCGTATGGTTGATATTATAAGCCGTAATAAGGTTGATTTAAGCGGTATAAAATATGTGGTACTTGACGAAGCCGATGAAATGCTGAACATGGGCTTCCAGGAAGACCTTGATGCCATACTTTCGACCACACCAAAAGAAAAGAACACCTGGTTATTCTCTGCAACCATGCCCGATGAGGTATTGCGTATATCGCGCAAATACATGCACGAGCCTGTAGAAGTAACTGTTGGTAATAAGAACCAGGGTAATGAAAATATAGAGCACGTATTTTATGTAACACATGAGCGTGACAGGTATGCGGTTTTGAAACGTGTTGCCGATTTCCACCCCGATATTTTCGGATTGGTTTTTTGCCGTACCAAAATTGAAACCCAAAAGGTTGCCGATATGCTTATTAAGGATGGATACAATGCTGATGCTTTGCATGGCGATCTTTCTCAAGCACAGCGCGACCATGTAATGAAACGTTTCCGTGGCCGTACACTGCAAATGCTTGTAGCTACCGATGTGGCTGCACGTGGTATTGACGTGAACGATATTACACACGTTATTCACTACCAGTTACCTGATGAAATTGAAAACTATACCCACCGTAGCGGAAGAACAGCTCGTGCCGGTAAGAAAGGTATTTCCATAGCAATTATTAACACCCGCGATCTGAATAAGATACGTACACTGGAACGTATTACCAAGAAGAGATTCACCCAGGCAGTTATACCTTCAGGTTATGAGATCTGCGAGAAACAACTTTTCTGGCTTGTGCAACGTGTACACGACACACAGGTAAACGAACAAAGTATTGAAAGCTACCTGCCAACCGTTTATGACCAGTTAAAGGATCTTACCCGTGAGGAAATAATTAAACGTGTAGTTTCCATTGAGTTCAACCGCTTTTTAGACTACTATAAAAATGCACCTGATCTGAATGCTAATGCATCAGGCGGAGGCTACGAAAGAGCGCCTGCGCGCGAAGGTGTTGTACGTTTATTTGTAAGCGTAGGCTCTATGGATGGCCTGAACAGGGTTAGCATAAAAGAAATGCTTGCACAAGAATCAGGTATGGACGAAAGCATTATAAGCTGGGTAGATGTAAAGAACAGTTTCTCATTTATAGAAGTTAAAACTGAAGCATCGGAAGCATTTATGAATGCCTGCAAGGGTAAAGAATATAAAGGCAGGCCAATACGTATAGAATCAAGAGGCAACCGTGAAGAAGGCATACCACGCCAACGTGACCGTGGCGCCCGCAAAGAATGGGGCGGCGGAGGAGAACGCAGAGGCGGCTCAGGAGGCGGATATAAAGGAAGAAGCGGTGGCGGATTCAGCAGAGGTGGCTCTGGTGGCGGTGGCTTTAGAGAGAGAAGTGGCGGCGGAGGCTTCAGAGAACGTAGCGGAAGCGGCGGTGGAGGCTTTAAAGAGCGTAGCAGCAGCGGAGGTTCACGTGAAAGAAGCAGTGGCGGCGGAGGCTTTAGAGAACGCAGCGGAAGCGGCGGTGGAGGCTTTGGCAAGAAAGGCTTCGGAAAGAAGAAAGATTTTTAAACAAGATCTATAACAAAAAGCCCCACAAATGCGGGGCTTTTTTATTAGTCTATTTTTATCTTCGCTTTAAGTGCATTGCCAATACCCCCGTACCCCCCCGTACCCGCTAAGCTGTGCTTAGTAGGATAATAGCTTATTAAGTTTTACTTAATTCCTTTTATTTTAATACCTCTAAGGTAACACAAAACAGCTATGGGTAAGCATAGCCTACCTATTACTTGCCCACACTAAGCAAAACAAAAGGCAGAGCTTAGCGGGTACTGGGGGGAGTACTGGGAAAAATTAGTACTTATCTAAATAATCCTTAGGATAATTATCCTTGATTGTAGCTGGTATCAGAGTCTTAGCATAATCAACTCCTCGCTCTTTTAAATACTCAACCACTTCCATTTTCATTTTATAGTCAATTGATTCTAAAGGGAAAGCCATGTAGCGCAAATTGTCAACGACGTGCATAGTATCTCCATCGTTAGCTATCATAAACCCTTTCTTAAAATCAGCTTTTTTATCAATGATCAAATAGTGAACAGCTTGGATATCATCATTAATGGAAGCTTTATACAATGCGGTAATACAAAGGTATCCATAAGTATATGAATAATCAATATTTGCTCCCGCATCAAGCAATATTTTTACATTTTCTAATCTCCTACTATTAACCGCCGCAATTAAAGGAGTTTTCAAATCTTGAATCCCCTTGGTTTGAGCAACCGCATTAATATCTCCGCCATGTTTCAACAGAAGTTTTAAATAATCAGAAGTTTCATAAACATCCGCTGCTTGAATAAAAGCAGAGGTGCCATCATTTGACTGAATGTTAGGATTAGCGCCTAATTCAGATAAAGCGATTACAGATGGATAATGACGAGCAAAAACAGCCCAGTTTAACAAACTTTGTCCAAAATATTTTTCTTTGTAATTCAATATAGAGTCCGGTTTACCTCTAAGCAATTCTTTGATCTGACTTGTGTCATCATTTTGAATGGCTTTGGCAATATCCCAAACAGGTGTATTTTTATAAATACGTACGTCATACCCCACTAATTTATCATTACCACATGAAGCTAGAAAAAAAGTCAAACAAATTATTACTAATAATCCACAAAACTTAGCTTCGTTTCTCTTTTGCCCCATTCAATCTATAAATTCTTAAACACAAACATAAACTTTATTTATAAAAATAATACTATCTCATATATAAGATATCACTGGTATGTATTTATAGTTTATAATTTCCTAAACCATAGTGGATTGGCATCAAATGTCTGCTGAATTGTTTGCCCGTTTTTCTCTGAATTTAATATTGGTTGATCCATTATATCAAGTACGTTATCCATTAGATGTGACGTTATTGTCATATACTTAGGAACAAATAAATCAAACATTAATGTAGTAACATCTACAGGCATAACTGGTGTTAAATAATGTGTTGTACCTTCTGCATGCAAGCCTAAATAGCTTTGTGTATTATTAACTATTTCACCTGCAATAATAAATGCATCTATTTTTGCCGACATATTAAGGTGTAGACGGTTCTTAGTTCCATTGCTTAATCCGGCTGCATTAAAAGTAATTGCTTCTCTTCCAGTAGCCAAAGAATTAGCACTAGCCATTCCTCCTCCTAAAGAATGCCCTACAAAAGTAAGAAGGGTCTTGTCATCACCATGAATTGCCTTACTAATCTGTCGAGCATTAGCTACAGATTCATCATACTCTTTTGCATCCATTCCAAGTGCCTGCTGAGCGTTATTCTTCCAGTTTTCTCCATTCAAGGGTTCAGTACCTTGTGTTACATAAGCATATTCATATGTACCATCACTTCTTTGGCGTTGATATACTGCTGAATTAAATCCTGTCTTATCATCTGTTAATTTAATATTCACGTTAAGAGTAGTATTTAATTCCCATCCTCCAATTGTTTGAGATGATTGACCTTCTTTATAGTGACCATTCTCAGTATTATATACATCTGCTGCTAAATGTGCTGCTTCGTAAGCATTAGGTTCCATCCCATCTAAATCAATAAATTTTGTGGGCATATCGCCTGCAAATTGATAAGGTGAATAATATGGAAATTTTCTTGTCAATGGGTCCACACTCATTGCTGCCACAACAGGGTCAGTTGTATAATTATCATATGTATTTTCTTGCCTAGCAAAAGCAGTAATGGTTTGTGTTTTGGTATTAAATAGAGTCCTGTGGTACTTCTCTACAGCTTTATCTTTTATCTCCTCATCAAATAACCCACTTGACAGTGATGCAGTTCTTTGCCCATTTGTCTTTATGGTTTTGAAAGGCTGCGGTTCATGGTTAGCCATGGTGCCATAAGTATCTTGTTTCAGTTTTGCCAGTATGGTGTTCTGCATATCTATAGGCATTTCTCTATAACCAAGCGTGTATAAATGTTTTACTAAATCCTGGTACTCAATAAATGTATTGTCTTGTTGTAGTTGTGTTATTGGTTTTTGTTCATTAATCAAGCTGTTTTCTAATACTTCTGCTTTCAACAGCATGGCATTCAGGTTCAATGAGTCGTAGCTCAGTGCCAGTTCAGCACAGTTCAGTATAAAGCCATTCTCATCGCTGTTAAAAGTGCTTTCAAAGCCTTTGGCCAGGTAAACAAGGCACATGCTCACATCCTGCCTGTCGGTAAGGGCGCGCATGGCTATGCAGCTTTCAACTGCTTTATTGGTGGTATAGGTAAATGTTTCAATAGAGCCTGAGCCTCTGAAACAACGTGATGCCAGTTCCATATTAAAAACCGTGCCCCTATCATCGGTATGCTGTATAAAAGCATGGCCGGGTGCAGTTGCAATTACTGCTCCTGTATTCAGCTTATCGGCAAATATTTTATACAGGCAAGCCATAGCGTAACAGTTCCCGGTATGGGTATTTAATAAACCTGTTACCTGGCTGTTTCTCCAGTCAATAGTGGCGTACGGGTCGTTCCGTGAATATAAATAAGGCAAATGGTAGGTTATGGTATCTTTATGTTTAAAATAGGTGGTATCGATCATGTAGGTATATATGGCCCAGTTCTTTTGCAGTTTGTTATGTCCTTCTATCTTTTGTTCTTTATTATCGGTAGGGTATATGCCCCTGCCCTTACTGGTATCATACTTGTGCATGACTTCTGCAAGCAAGCTTATCTTGCTTGCATTATAATTAATAGCATTATCAAAATCTGCATATTTTATTTTATTTCCCCAGTAGGCATTCTCGGTAACAAAAACAGCCTTTTCAAAGCTTAGTGCTGTTTTGCCTGACAGCATGCTGTCGAGTGTCTCCTTTGCCTGGTAGAAATCAGACTTTTGCTGTGCATATAAATTACTACCTGTAATGATCATTACAAGTAGTGTGAGGTAGTGGAAGAGCTGTTTTATAGTTTTCATATTGTTCGTTTTATTCGTTTATTTTTTTGTGGTTATAAAAAGTTCACGTTTCTGTTTGCCGTTAATACGTTCTGCCTGCTGCAGGTTTGCTTTAACAGAGTCAACCTGCATCATTTGGCTATAGGCCTGGTTAGGTATTTCCTGGTAACCCAACGCGGTAATATGTCCTTCATTCTTTTTTAATTCGTCATATAAAAACCTGGCCTTGGGGTTGCGGGCGGTATCACTTATATCGGCTGCCCTGTCTGCGTGAAGGGTAGTATTTAGCATGCCTGCCAAAAGGCTGCTATAGGTGAGGTCTATGTAAATATTCTGCCTGTTCTTAAACTCCGCTTTGGCAGAAACTATACAGTCGTCTACAAACTTTCCATCAGCCACTCCAAACCGGTTCATATAGCTTATTGCAAGGTCCACAATGCAATTGGCGATCACTTCGCGTTTATTCATAGGCTTTAAGTAAATACCATTTTTCATGGCTTTGGCATCTATGTATAAGTTATCCTGGTACCAGCGGTCGGTAATGTGCCAGTTGCCTGTAGGTTCGTAGTTATGTATATAACCACCTGCATCGGGGTATTTAATAAACGAGTGCTTAGGCGCAAATGATAAATAGGCTTTGGCTCCCAGTGCCTCTGCCAGGCACAGATAAACTGCAGGCATGCTGTTACATTGCCCATAACCGGTTGCAATACACTTGGTAACAAAAAAATTGCGGTAATCGTTCTCTCCTTTAAAGTCGTTATAGTCGTACTTAAAAGGCATGTGGGTGACTTTTACAGGTGGGTCTTTTGAGTCAGGTATTTTATTTATGGTGGTAAGTGTATCGGCCATAAAACGTTGTATGGCATAGTTCAATGCTTCATTGCTGGCGGTGTTCAGTTTGTTTTCTGCCATCCACTTTTTTATAAACCCTGCTGACTTATCAATGGCATCATTGAATTGTTTGTAACTCATGTAAGGGTTGCCATAAGCGCTCTCTAGTTCATAATATGCTTTGCCTACCGATAATTGTTCTTTACCGCCAAGCATGGCTTTCATATCTTTCAAAGCATTACTGTAGGCTTGTGTTAACGACACAAAACCGGGTGAGATGTAATAGTCGCTGTTATCGTTTCTTGTTGTTCCATAAGCTTCTCTTGCCTCGTTCAGCACCTCTTCGTTGCTTTGTTGCGGTGTAACACGATTTTGTATTTGTGCAGGGTGCGGAGCATAGCCCATTGAAACACCCGGAGAAGAATAACTATTGCTCACACCCACCTGTGCTTGGCCAAATGAAGAGAACTGGGGGCTCATTTGCGCCTTTAGCTGAATAACGAATAAAAGGGGAATGAATGCAAGGATCTTCATTCGTTAGCAGATGTTTTAATGCTAACAATTTAACACTGATTTATTTATGAATAAAGCTACCCGTAACAAGAGGCAATTTTTCAGTAACAAGAAGCATAAAACAGGTAACGGGGAATTTTGCAGAGTATGCGATCACTGAAGATGGAGGGTAATCGGGTTGTTGAAAACTGCACTTTCTTTTTGTTTGATTCAACAAATTTCTGAGGTAATTTTGTGAGATCTCACCTTGCCCTCTCCTTGCAAAAAGGAGAGGCTAAGTAGATGAGAAACTTATTTAACTATTAATTTATTGCGGTAAATGATCTATGACACGAATTATATGATGAATATTACACATAATTTTACGGTACATTGTACATTTTCCAAAACCACAAAGTCGGTATACAAAATGACAAAAATTTTTACATATTATTATATTGTAAATCAGACAGTTGATGGTATACACTTAGGCAAAAGTGTATACCGTGTTCAGAGGGTTCAATAAAGTGAAAAATGAATTATAGGAGCTTCTGTGATAATCTGAGAAATCTGTGGTGAAATTCCTCCCCCTTCCCCCTCCAGCGGGGGACAAATAACGGCACGTGAGGCAAGAAAAAGTGAATAATGAAGAGCTATGCCATAGGCATCCCTATGGGAAAAGGGAAGAGTGAAAAGCCTGTATTTGCGTTAGGGATAGTAGTGAAAAGCCCGCATCCGCCAGTTGGCGGAGTGGACTTGAAACGAAAAGCCCGGCCCGCAGGGCAACGCCCAAGAATTGAAATAAATGAAGCACTTCGACAGGCTAAGTGTGACAATAAACTTTGTTAATGCTTTGTTAATGGCAATTTCAGGTCATTTTAAATTATATATATTTGTATTCGTAAAACATCAGAGCCATGATACGTAAAGGAGCACTTACACTATTAATGTTATTACCGGGTTTTTTGTGCTTTGCACAAATACCTACCCCTTCGGGCAATACCCCTCCTCCGGCGCCAGATCCTAATGCCCCGGTTATGGGTTTTGAAACCAAGGAACATGACTTTGGCACTATAGAACAAGATGCTAACGGCACTTTTCTCTTTATGTTTACCAATACAGGCAAGGAGCCATTGGTTATTAAGGAAGCTCATGGTTCGTGCGGTTGTACCGTGCCAAGATGGCCACATAACCCTGTAAACCCGGGTCAAAAAGATACCATTAAAGTTACCTACGACACGCACCGCGTTGGAGCATTCACCAAAACAGTTACTATAACTTCAAATGCCAAGGAATCTCCTATGGTATTATCAATAAAAGGAAAGGTGTTATCGAAAGATGCTTATCCCGCCTTCCCTACAAACAACAACAGCAATACGGGCGTACCGTACACGAACAATTGGGATAACACTTCGCCTACCAATTAAACATTAACCATCAAACAAAACAAAAAACGTAAATCATGAAAAAACTAGTATTAACAGCAGCCTTATTTACAGGCTTACTTTTTGCAGGAAACCTGAAAGCTCAAGAAGCTCCGGCACCTCCTGATCCTAATGCACCGGTAATGAAATTCGAACAAGACACCATTAAATATGGTACCATAGCTTATGCTTCTGACGGATACCGTTATTTTAAATTTAAGAATGAAGGTAAAGAGCCTTTAATTATTAAGGAAGCTCATGGTTCATGTGGTTGTACAATTCCAACCCCTCCAAAAGAACCAATTCAACCAGGACAAAGCTCTGAAATAAAGGTACATTATGATACCCAAAGGCCTGGTCACTTTATTAAGTCGGTTACCGTTACCAGCAATGCAAACCCTGGTACCAAGGTGGTTTATATAGTAGGCGATGTATTGCCTAATCCCAACCCTCCTGCTCCAGCTCCTCAACCTACACCTACAGTAGCTCCTGCAGGTAAATAAGGAGTATTTGATAATTATAAAAACCCCGCAAATGGCGGGGTTTTTTATTTCGTACCAATAGCTTAACTTAGTAGTTCAGTAGCCGTTTATGCAGATCAGATTCCCTGTAGCTCTTTTTATTATTCTTTCACCTGTATTTTGCTTTTCACAGCCATCGGTCAACTTTGAAAAACCTGTACAGCATTTAGGATTTGTCCACCAGGGCGATACATTAGAGTTTCAGTATGTCTTCACTAATACTGGTAATCAGCCATTGGTAATAAGCGATACTAAAGTACAATGCGGTTGCACAGTGGCAAAGATACCGACCGACCCGATTTTACCGGGGCAAAAAGGAACTATTAAAGCTACATTTATTACAACCAGTGCTATTGACAGGCAGGACAGGACCATAATAGTAACATCAAATGCCTCAAATTCACCAACAGAACTGCGGTTTAAGTGTATAGTGTTGAAAGCAAAGGATAAAAGCTGATAAAATTCATGTTCTACTTTGCAATAGCTTACTAATTTTGCGCAACCAAAACTACAGCGATGAAAACTATTGACGATTACAATTTTAAGAACCTCAAGGCATTGGTTCGTGTAGACTTTAACGTACCTCTCGATGCCCATTTTAATATAACCGACGATACCCGAATACGTGCTGCCATACCTACACTTAAAAAAGTACTTAGCGATGGTGGCTCACTGGTGATCATGTCACACTTCGGAAGGCCCAAGAACTTGCCTGAAGAAAAATTCTCATTAAAGCATTGTGTACCGCTTTTAAGCCAATTATTAGGAAGGCCTGTATTGTTTGCAAAAGACTGTATTGGTGCCGCTACCAAAGCTATGGCAAGTAACCTGAAACCAGGTGAGGTTCTATTATTAGAGAATGTACGTTTCCATGCTGAAGAGACCAAAGGCTCCGAAAACTTTGCCAAGGAACTTGCTTCGATGGGTGACCTTTATGTTAATGATGCATTTGGTGCAGCACACCGTGCACATGCTTCTACTACCGTGGTTGCTAAATTCTTCCCTGGTAAAAAGATGTTTGGTTATTTAATGGCACATGAATTAGAGAGCATTAACAAACTACTTAACCAGAACAAAAAACCTTTTACTGCCATATTGGGCGGAGCGAAGGTATCAGGTAAAATTGCCATTATATCAAACCTTATGAATAAGGTAGATAACCTGATAATTGGTGGTGGAATGGCCTATACCTTTATTAAAGCTTTAGGCGGAAAAGTAGGCAGCTCACTGGTTGAAGAAGAAAGACTTGATACAGCACTTGAAGTAATAAAAGAAGCTAAGGAGAAAGGTGTAAACCTTTACATACCTGTCGATACTATCATTGCCGATGCATTCTCGAACGATGCCAATAAAAAGAACTGCGATATAAAAAATATCCCAGATGGATGGTTGGGCTTGGATATTGGCCCTGAGACCGAAAAGCAATACGCCAAAGTAATTGAGTCATCAAGTACTATTTTGTGGAACGGCCCTATGGGCGTGTTTGAAATGGAGAGCTTTGAGCACGGAACAAAATCGGTTGCGGAAGCAGTAGTTAATGCAACGAAAAAAGGAGCTTACTCACTTATTGGTGGTGGCGATTCAGTTGCAGCCATTAATAAATATAAAATGACCAACCAGGTAAGTTGTGTGTCTACCGGCGGTGGAGCAATGCTGGAAGGGTTAGAGGGCCAGGTACTTCCGGGTGTGGCAGCTGTGGAAGAAGATGTTGAAAAGATAGCTCACTAAGGCAAAATACAAGATGTTTTTCGCTATAATTTTGTAGCGAAGAGAAATGAACGTACATCCTATCATAAAAAAGATACTCGGTTACCTGCGTAATAAATACATTACCGCATCGGTACTCTTTTTTGTATGGGTAGGTTTCTTCGACAGGAACGACCTTATATCGGAAATGAAATTGATGTATAAGATAAACAAGCTCAAGACCGAACGCAGCTATTACCAAAAACAAACCGATGCTGCAACCCAGGACCTGAAAGAACTACAGACCAACCCTGCCAACTTAGAGAAATTTGCCCGTGAAAAATACCTTATGAAAAAGGACAACGAAGATGTTTACGTTATCGTTGACCAGAATAATAAGCTGCTCGATACCCTGCATGTTGTGGTGAAATAATGCCACACACTTGTCCCCTTTAAACTATGCACATTCGCCCCTATAGCCCTGCTGACGCCGTTAAATGCCGTGAAATATTCATTAGCAACGTACCTGAATATTTTGCCGAGGAAGAAATTGAAAAGCTCGACAACTGGATGAATGCCTTAGATAACGGCACTCTTCCTTATAAAACTGCAGAAGCAATTTATTTTTACATTTTAGAAGTAGACGGTGTCATTATTGGTGCTGCCGGGTTTTACTTTGTTAAAGATGCAAATAATGCCCAATTGAATTGGGGTATGGTGCATGCAAGTTATCACCATAAAGGTTATGGTAAACTGTTGTATGATTACCGCGTAAATAAAATAAAGGAATTAGCTCCAGAGCGCCAGGTAACACTATGGACCAGTCAGCATACATTTAGTTTCTTCGAAAAACTGGGAATGAAAACAGAATCAGTTACACCAAATGGTTTTGGCTATGGGTTCGATAAGTATGTGATGTACCATCCCTTCTAGAATTTTCATTATCAATTGCCCACTGTCAATTGGCATCTAGCTCTTATATGTCCCAAACACCCTTCTCAACGCATCTGAAATCTCACCCAGCGATACATAACATTCGCAAGCATCTACAATTGCAGGCATAAGGTTTACATTTTCTTTCGCGTTCTTTTCAAGCAATGCCAGTGCGGCTTTTGCCTTTACATTATCACGCTCGGCTTTTACCTTATTCAGTTTATCGATCTGGTATTGCCTTATAGAATCATCAACCCGCAAAAGATTGTCGGGCATTTTTTCTTCTACTGCAAACTTATTTACACCTACAATTACCTTCTTGCCCTTTTCAATATCATCCTGGTATTGGAAGGCTGAAGCTGCTATTTCGTTTTGCATATAGCTCTTCTCAATCGCCTTAACAGCACCACCCATCTTCTCTATCTTCTCAATATATTCCCATGCAGCCTTTTCAACTTGTTCCGTAAGGGTTTCCACAAAGTATGAACCAGCTAACGGGTCAACTGTCTGCGGCACGCCGCTTTCGTACGCAATGAGTTGTTGCGTACGCAATGCTGTGCGGGCAGCTTCCTCGGTAGGCAAAGCAAGTGCCTCATCAAAGCCATTAGTATGCAACGATTGCGTTCCGCCCATTACAGCAGCAAGCGCCTGTATGGTTACACGTATAATATTGTTGGTCGGTTGCTGCGCAGTAAGTGTAGAACCTGCTGTTTGTGTATGAAAGCGCAGCATCTGCGCCTGTGCATCAGTCGCGCCAAGGTCTTTGGTGATCTTCGCCCACATGCGCCTTGCAGCGCGGAACTTAGCCACCTCTTCAAACAAGTTATTATGTGCATTGAAGAAGAACGAAAGGCGCTTGGCAAACACATTAATATCTAATCCTTTTTTAATAGCGGCCCTGCAATACTCTTTGCCATTGGCAAGGGTAAATGCAAGCTCCTGCACTGCAGTAGCGCCAGCTTCTCGTATATGGTAACCCGAAATAGATATGGTATTCCACCTGGGTACTTCTTTACTACAGTATTCAAAAATATCGGTGATGATGCGCATGGATTGCGCCGGAGGGTATATATATGTCCCGCGTGCAGCATACTCTTTCAATATATCATTTTGTATGGTGCCCGATATCTTCTTTATATCTGCTCCCTGCTTGCGGGCAAGCGCAATGTACATACCCAATAATATAGATGCAGTAGAGTTGATGGTCATAGATGTGGTAATGTCTTCCAGCTTTATGCCATCGAACAATATCTCCATATCCCTCAACGTATCAATAGCCACGCCTGATTTACCTACCTCACCTTCTGATAGATCATGATCTGAATCATAGCCCATTTGGGTAGGCAGGTCGAATGCAACAGATAGGCCTGTGGTGCCATTATTGAGCAGGTAGTGGTAACGCTTATTCGATTCCTCGGCAGTAGAGAACCCTGCATACTGGCGCATGGTCCATAGCTTGCTGCGGTACATGTCGGGGTGTACACCACGTGTATAGGGGTACTCGCCCGGCTTCTCGTCAGCAAAATCCTGCTTAGGGTAAATACGTTCTATCTCTATACCCGAATCGGTAAAAAACTTAGGCTGTTCTATTGGCTTACTCATACTTATACCTTATTGATAAGAGCAACAAAGATAGGGAATGGAAAGTAGAGATTTTAGTATTGGGTATTGAGATATGAGAAACCACTGTTTGGGGTAAAAAATAACAATGAAATAACAATAAAAACAACAATAACCCACCTTTTGAAAGCCCCTATCCATAAGGCCTCCATTGTTAAATACAATGAAATACAATAAAACACCCAAATGACTGATAATCAATTAATTTCACAATTAATTGATTATCAATATATTGCAGTAAAAATTGTTTCTAATATTCTATTGTCCATACCTCCATCGATAATGGTTCTCCGTCCTCGAAAGTAATCTGTTTGATTATATTGTCATACTCGTCATAAGTATATTCTCTTTTGTATTGTTTATATAGGGTACCATTATAGTATTCGTCTGACTCCAACTGATTACCATGTACATCGTATGCATAGTGCCTAGATAGGGTGCCATCCTTATATTCATCATCTTGTATCAAATGCCTATTATCATATTTACGTTTGTAAGTATATGTAACTAGTGCGGTATTAAATTTATCAAGGTGAACTTTCTCTATCATACCAGTACTGTCGTATTTATAAACATTCTTATAATCTGACGTTTGATCCGTTCCGCCACGTTGTTCGTATGTAAATGTTTCCTCTTCAATAATGTTTCTCTTTTCATCATATTTATAAGTTGTCTCCCATTTTAATATTGAATTAGAATCAAAACATTTATATGCAACCTTATTGCCATTATTGTCATAAGTATATTTATCTATATAACTATCGCTACTCTTTATATTATGATATCGATTAGATTTTTCAAGGAGGTGGCCAATACTATCATATTTATAACCCATAGTAGATTCCATTATCCCTTCAGCGGTATACTCGTTAATTTCTGACAAATTTCCCCACTTGTCATATTTAAATCGATTAATATAAAGTAGCGCTCCCTTGGTTCTGTAAACATCCTCTTCTATTCTGAATCCAGTCATACTATCATATTTGTACATTTTTGTTTCCGCAGTCTCATAAATTTTAGACCTATTAGACGGATCGTACTGAATCACCTCTATTAAAGAATCTTTAGCATCATACTTGCTGATTATTACTTCCCTGGAGGAATCACCATTAAATTTATAGTTGGTTAGTTTCATTAAAGTATCATCACCCGCTGAATTATTCCAATAAGCCATTCTATCCATAGTGAATTTCACTTTAAATTCCCCTGATTTAGTTGAACTAATTAATGCGTGAACTTTCTTAACTGACTTTATCTTGCCATTCAAATGTTTATCTCCTATCTTATTTTTAGGTTTATCTGTAGCATGAAGGAAAATCGGGAATGATAATAAGAGAAGGAATAGTGGTTTCATTTTACCATGAATATTATACCCAAATATAATGAATAGCCTTATTCCTAATAAACCAAGCCCCTCAACCAAAAAATAGTATATTTTTGCGCACTCTTATGGCAAAACAACAAAACATACGCAATTTCTGTATCATAGCTCACATCGACCATGGCAAAAGTACCCTGGCCGACAGGTTATTAGAGGTTACCAAAACCATCAACAAGCGCGACATGCAGGCGCAGGTGCTTGATGATATGGACCTGGAGCGTGAGCGTGGCATTACTATCAAGAGCCATGCCATACAAATGAACATTATACATAAGGGTGAGGAATTTACCCTTAACCTTATTGATACACCCGGCCACGTAGATTTTTCATACGAGGTATCGCGTTCAATAGCTGCCTGTGAGGGCGCTCTTTTATTGGTCGATTCTACCCAGGGCATACAGGCTCAAACCATATCGAACCTCTATTTGGCATTAGATAATGACCTGACCGTTATACCTGTCCTTAATAAAGTGGATATGCCCAATGCCATGATTGAGGAAGTGAAGGACCAGATGGTTGATATTATTGGTTGCAAACGGGAAGAGATAATGCTGGCCAGCGGTAAAACCGGCCAAGGCGTTGATGAATTAATAACTGCCATTATTGACCGTGTTGCCGCACCTAAAGGCGACCCAAATGCTCCACTTCAAGCACTGATATTTGACTCTGTTTTCAATATTTTCCGCGGTATAGTAGCTTATTTTAAAGTAGTTAACGGCACTATTAAAAAAGGCGACAAGGTAAAGTTTGTTGCAACCGGTACCGAATATATAGCTGAAGAAATTGGCGTTCTGAAACTCGCATACAAACCTGTCGATATCATTTATCCCGGTGATGTGGGATATATTATTTCGGGCATTAAAGCTGCTAAAGAGGTAAAAGTGGGCGATACTATTACTCATGTCGCCAACCCTTGTTCAGAGATGATACAGGGCTTTAAAGAAGTAAAGCCTATGGTATTTGCCGGTATCTACCCGGTTGATACGGATGACTATGAGGAGTTGCGCGGAGCAATGGAAAAATTGCAGCTGAACGATGCCGCACTAGTTTACGAACCTGAATCTACCGCTGCACTGGGCTTTGGTTTCCGTTGCGGATTCTTAGGTATGCTTCACCTCGAAATTATACAGGAACGTTTAGAGCGGGAGTTTAACATGACCGTTATTACTACGGTTCCCAACGTATCATACTTTGCGTATACCATGAAAGGCGAGAAGCTCAGTATTAATAATCCGAGCGATCTTCCTGACCCTACCTTTATTGACCATGTAGAGGAACCATATATCAGGGCCAATATCATTACCAAAACAGAATATGTGGGCGCTATTATGTCGCTTTGTATTGAAAAGCGCGGCACTATAATGAATCAATTATACCTGACCACCGACCGTGTTGAAATGGTATTTGAAATGCCACTGGCCGAAATTGTATTTGACTTTTATGACAGGCTGAAGAGTATATCTAAGGGTTATGCTTCTTTTGACTACACACCTGTAGATTATCGCCAATCGGAATTAGTGCGGTTGGATATAATTATTAATGCTGAAGTAGTTGATGCGCTGGCTGCACTTATACATAAGGATCGTGCACAGGAATTTGGCCGCAAGATCTGCGAGAAACTGAAAGAACTTATACCGCGCCAGCAGTTCCAGATTGCCATACAGGCTGCTATCGGAGCCAAGATAATTGCCCGTGAGAACATTAGCGCCATACGTAAAGATGTTACCGCAAAATGTTACGGTGGTGATATTTCGCGTAAACGTAAGCTGTTAGAAAAACAGAAGAAAGGCAAAAAGCGTATGCGCCAGGTTGGTAATGTGGAAATACCGCAATCGGCTTTCATGGCTGTACTTAAGCTGTAACACATGCATCTCTTTTTTGTTCCTGATGTTATTGGTGATGCCTGTACCCTCGGTGCAGAAGAATCTCACCATTGCATAAAAGTATTGCGCCTGCAAGCGGGTGAGCATGTTAAGATAACCGATGGTAAAGGTGGCTCTTATAAAGCTGAAATAGAAAATGCTTCTGCGAAAGCCTGTGTACTAAGAATACTGGAACATCACCTGGAACCTGCACCCACATGGCAATTGCATGTTGCCATAGCACCTACTAAAAATATTGCCCGCATTGAATGGCTGGTTGAAAAACTTACCGAGATAGGTATTACAGAATTCATCCCGGTAAATGCACATTATTCTGAACGAAAGGTCTTGAAGAATGAACGCCTGCACAAGATTGTGATTGAGGCAATGAAACAATCGAACAGGAATTACCTGCCTAAGTTGCATGAGCTTTGTTCTTATACGGAGATGCTTGCCCAAACCAAAGACTTCAAAGGACAAAAGTTTGTATTGCATTGTATAGAGAAAGAGAAAATGACATTCACCCAGACTTATAAAAAGGGAGAGAACGCTTTGATACTTATTGGCCCTGAAGGCGATTTTCATAATACCGAAGTCGAGCAGGCAATCGGCCATGGCTTTATTCCCATAACACTCGGCTACCACAGGTTACGTACTGAGACCGCTGCACTGGCGGCGGCATGCACTTTGCATGCGTTGAATGAATAGTGGTTCTCCTACAACTTTATTAGCCCCCTTCCCCCTAAAGGGGGTGAAATACACGTAGCAGTTCAAAGCCCCTTTAGGGGTTTGGGGCAGATGGAATTTGATTAACTTTGAACTTATGAAAAAAGCGCTTTTTCTTCTGCTTATTTCCTGCACCTTGCTTTCATTTAAGGCTAAGTACATTGGTAATTATACTTACCAGATAGCGCGTATGAAATACAAAGGCGGAGGTAACTGGTACGATGGAAAAACATCGTTGCCTAACCTTATCAGTTATTGCAATAAGAATTTGGGGATGAACATTAACCCACAAGAAGCACTAGTTGAACCGGGCAGTGCGGAGATATTCAACTACCCTATTGTACATATTACAGGCAACGGAAATATTCTGTTCACTCCTGAGGAAGTAGACAACCTGAGAAATTATTTGATCGGAGGTGGCTTTTTAGAAGTGAATGATAGTTATGGACTGGATTCTGCTTTCAGAAGAGAAATGCGAAAAGTATTTCCTGAACTTAAATTAGTGGAACTGCCATTTAATCACCCTATCTATCACCAGAAATATAGTTTCGACCATGGTCTGCCCAAAATACACGAACATGATGGTGGCCGCCCTATTGGTTATGGCCTGGTATATAATGGCAGGTTAGTATGTTTTTACAATTACGATGCCGACCTTGGCGATGGATGGGAAGACCGTGAGATCTATAACGACCCACCCGACCTGCATGAAAAAGCCCTTGAAATGGGAGCCAACATTTTGCAATATGTGTTGATGGGGCAGATAGATAATGCCAAGAAGCCTTAAGTAATCTTCTTAACCACTTCCCAAATTACTATACCGACACTTACTGAAAGGTTCAGGGAATGTTTGGTACCATATTGAGGTATTTCAATGCAGGCGCTGCAATTATCCATCACTTCCTGACCTACCCCGCTTACTTCATTACCGAACACAAGGGCTATTTTTTTATCAGTCAGGCTTAATTTATCAAGCATGGTACTATTCTCAGCTTGCTCTACTGCATAAACGGTAAAGCCATCTTTCTTTAAATCATTTACCCCATCCATTGTTGTTGAAAAATGTTTCCAGCTAACCGATTCGGTTGCACCTAAGGCAGTCTTTTGTATTTCGCGGTGAGGAGGTGTAGCCGTTACGCCACACAGGTATATGCCCTGCAATAAGAAAGCATCAGCCGTACGAAACACCGAACCGATATTGTTCATGCTACGCACATTATCTAATACAATTACAATCGGAATCTTGGAAGCGTTTTTAAACTCTTCTGTGGTCTTACGAACTAATTCATCCATTGATAATTTTCTCATACCTCTCAAAACTTAGTGAATCTTTGTGTTCTTAGTGCCTTAGTGGTAATTTTTCACCACGCAGACACTTAGGTCACTAAGTCACACTTAGAAATAACATTAAATCATATTGACTTCACGTTCCAACTCCACTCCAAACTTTTCTTTCACTGATTCTATAACTTTAGTAGAAAGATCATAAATTTCTTTGCCTGTAGCATCGCCATAATTTACAAGCACAAGTGCCTGATCTTTGTGAACACCTGCATCGCCAATACGCCTGCCTTTCCAACCACATTGCTCGATGAGCCAACCGGCAGCCAGTTTGGTATGCCCATCATGCGCAGGGAAAGAAACAATCTCGGGAAACTGCGCTTTCAGTTTTTCAAAACCGGCATTAGCTATAACAGGGTTCTTGAAAAAACTTCCTGCATTACCCAGTTTTTCAGGGTCAGGTAATTTGCTCGAACGTATATTGATCACCGCCTTACTCACATCTGCAATAGTAGGGTTGGTAACGCCCATGCTCTCCAATTCCTTGCTTATGGTACCATACGATACATTTACTTTTTTCGGGTTCTTATCCAGCTTAAATGTAACCGCAAGTATAACATACTTACCTTTTTCTTCGCCTTTAAAAATACTGTCCCTGTATCCAAACTTACAATCGGCATTTGAGAATTTCCTTATCTCATTGGTATTAATATCCATAGCTAAAACCTCATACAGGGTATCTTTTAACTCCACTCCGTAGGCACCAATATTTTGTATTGGTCCTGCACCCACGGTGCCTGGTATTAAAGAAAGATTCTCAACCCCTCCGTAATTATGACTTACGCAATACAATACAAAGTCATGCCATTTTTCACCGCCATTAGCACGTATGTAAATAACATCACTTTCTTCTTTCACTACTTCAATACCCTTTATTACGTTACGGATGATAACCCCACCATAATTTCCGGTAAATAACACATTGCTTCCACCACCTAATATCATAAAGGGCTTACCTATTATGGAGGGGGATGATAATATTTCCTTCAATTCTTCTGACGAGGCAAATTCGGTATACTCAGTGGCAAACACTTTAGCATGAAAGGTGGTTATATCTTTAAGCGGGTAATTTTCCAGGAGTTTCATCAAGGCTCAGTTTTTAGAAGCCGCCCTGCGCTGCTTTTCTTTTATAATAAGGCTAAGCTCTCTACCTGTCTGCCCTTTTACGGACGTGTTCTCCATAGCCCTTCGTATAAGATAAGGGAGCACATCTCTTACCGGTCCGAATGGTACATACTTGGCAACATTATAGCCCGCATTGGCAACATTAAAGCTAATATGGTCGCTCATACCCAGTAATTGTGAAAACCATATATGCGGGTGATTTGCCGGAATGTTATTCTGCTGCATTAACTTAATCAGTAGCATGGCACTATCCTCGTTATGGGTACCCGCACAAATAGAAATGATATCAATATTCTTAACGCAAAATTCCAATGCGGTATTGTATTCTTTATCGGTTTCGGCCTTGGTATTATTTATTGGCGATGAATAGCCCATCTTCTCGGCTCTGGCTCTTTCTTTTTCCATGTATGCGCCGCGTACGATCTTTACTCCAAAATAATATTTTTTTTCCTTAGCATCTTTCAATGCATTTTCGAGATAGACAAGCCTGTCGTTGCGATACATTTGAGCGGTGTTAAATACAATAGCCTGTTCTTTATTGTACTTCAACATCATATCGTGGGCAATATCATCTACTGCATTTTGTATCCAGCTTTCTTCGGCATCTATCAATAACTGTATTTTACTTTCAAAAGCCTTTTTACAGATACTATCAATACGCAGTTTTACTTTTTCCCAAGCCTTTTGCTCTTCGGCAGACAAAGAGGCCTTATTATTTACTTTCTCAAACAAATTAATATCGCCCACACCTGTGGGTTTAAATACTGCAAATGGTATGTGCTTTTTCCTGCTTGCAAGTTCTATTGTCTCAGCAATGTGGCTTGCAGTATCGTCAAATATTTTCTCCTCAGCTTTACCTTCTACCGAATAATCGAGTATAGAACCCACATTGTATTTACCCAGTGTATCTATTGTCTTCAGGCATTCATCTACATTTTCTCCACCACAGAACTGCTTGAATATGGTTGCCTTTATAAACCCGCGAATAGGAAGGTGCGTATTGATTGCAAAGGTGGTGAACTTTTGTCCGAAATTTACCAAACCAGAATTGCCGACTAGTTTAAAAAGCCAATACGAACGCCTGAGGTCGGCATCAGTTTTACCTGAAAATGCAATGGCTGTATCGTCGAATGAAAGCATACTATATAGTGCAACAAATATATATAAATATGATAGTAGGGTGTGTGATAATTATCAGTGCGGAAAGGTTTGATCGGCCATTATCATTGAATTCATAAATGCTTTTGTATCAATAGGCACTTCGACATTATTCTTCTTGAAAAAGGCCAATAGATTTTCTGTAGGCATATTGCCAGTAAGCTTATCACTGGCCATAGGGCAGCCGCCAAAACCTTTAATAGCAGCATCGAACCTGCGGCAACCGCTATCATAAGCAGCCTTTACTTTCTCCTCCCATTTATCGGGTGTGGTATGCAAGTGTGCACCAAACTCCACATCTTTTAATTCGGGTATAAGGGTTGAAAAAAGCTCTGTAATATTTTCAGGATTCGAAACACCAATAGTGTCTGATAATGCCAGTATTCGGATACCCATGTTGTGCAACTTGCGCGACCATTGAATAGCAATATCGCTATTCCACTCATCGCCATATGGGTTGCCGAATGCCATGGATATATATACCACCAATTCCTTTTTATGCTTCACGCAAAGGTTCTGTATCTCCTCTACTCGTACTAATGATTCTGCAATGGAAGAGTTAGCATTCCGCTGCTGAAATGTTTCAGAGATAGAAAAGGGAAATCCCAAATAATTCACCTGATCGAATTGCACAGCATCTTGTGCGCCACGCAGATTTGCTATAATAGCAAGTAACTTGCTTTTAGTACCAGCAAGGTCAATTTTGTTTAATACCTCAGCGGTATCTTTCATTTGTGGTATGGCCTTTGGCGATACAAAGCTCCCAACATCAATAGTATCGAACCCAACTTTAAGTAACGAGTTTATATATGCCACTTTTTTATCGGTCGGGATAAAATCATGTATACCCTGCATAGCATCTCGTGGGCATTCTATTATTTTCATACCCATAAAATTTACAGAACAGATTTAAACTGCGATAAGAACCGCATATCGTTCTCGAAGAATAGCCTTAAGTCTTTTATCTGGTATCGGAGCATGGTAATACGTTCAATACCCATACCAAAAGCATAGCCGGTATATTTATTGCTGTCAATACCGCAATTCTCCAATACTTTTGGGTGAACCATTCCGCAACCTAATATCTCTACCCAGCCACTTTGTTTGCAAACAGGGCAACCTGTTCCTCCACAGATAATGCATGAAATATCCATTTCAGCGCTTGGCTCGGTAAACGGAAAGAATGAGGGGCGGAAACGTATCTTAATATCCTCACCAAACATTTCGTGTACAAAATAGTAGAGCGTTTGTTTGAGGTCGGCAAATGAAACTCCTTCATCTACATAAAGCCCTTCCACCTGGTGAAACTGGCAGTGTGCACGTGCTGAAATAGTTTCATTCCTGTAAACCCTGCCTGGTGATATAGTACGTATAGGAGGTTTTTGATTCTTCATTACCCTTACCTGCACTGAAGAGGTATGTGTGCGGAGCAACCACTTTTCCAATAGATCTTCTCCTTCCACAAAAAAGGTATCCTGCATATCGCGTGCCGGATGGTCTTCCGGAAAGTTGAGCGCACCAAAATTGTGCCAGTCATCTTCTATTTCAGGCCCTTCAGAAATGGTGAAACCTATTTTCGTAAATATATCTACAATGCTTGTCCTTACCAATGAAATAGGATGCCTCGAACCCAGTTCAACAGGTTCTGATGGCAACGAAAGGTCAATGCTTTCTTTAGTTGAAGAACCATTTGAAGTGGAAAGGTCTTTCGCCTGTTCAAATTTTTGTTCTGCCAGTTGTTTCAGCTCATTCAGTTGTTTACCAACCACCTTACGTTGCTCAGGTGCAAGGGTCTTGAACTCATCAAACAAAGTAGATAATATTCCCTTTTTGCTCAGGTATTTCAGTCTGAATTGTTCTGCTTCTTCAGGAGTGGCAATACTTACGCCACCTACTTCTAAAGTTAACTCTTTTACTTTACTTTCCATTTTACTTCACTATTTTCATGCTTAATACCCTTACATCTTCTACCGGCCTGTCGGCGTGATCGGTTTTAACGGCAGCAATTTTATCTACAACATCCATGCCCTCTATTACTTCTCCAAAAACAGTATAGTTATTATCTAACTGCGGAGTTCCGCCAACGGTTGTATACGCTTTTCTTTGTTCAGGAGTAAATTTAAACTTATCGCTCTTCTCATACATAGAATCAATGATTGGTTCTATTGTTTTGGTCAGTGCTTGAAGACTGTCTATGTTACTCTCGTTCTGGTACCTGATAAACTTCGCTTTCAGTTGCGCATTTTCAGGCATGCTTATTATTTTGGTGAATATTTGCTGTTTAATGCCAAAATTCATGCGTTGTTCCATAGTATCAAGTGCCCCATCGGTAAACTTTTTGCCCTGTACAATATAAAACTGGCAGCCCGATGACGCTTTGGTAGGGTTTACCTGGTCGCCCTGCCTGGCTGTTGCTAAAACGCCTTTTTTATGAAAGCGTCCCGGAACAATTTCAGCAGGGACAGTATAACCGGCATCGCCATTACCCAACATAACCCCCGGTTTGGCATTTTTTGAATTAGGATCGCCTCCCTGTATCATAAATGATTGTATTACACGGTGAAAAAGAGTGGAATCATAGAACTTATTTTTAACCAGTTTTACAAAGTTATCACGGGTCTGTGGGGTCTCATTATAGAGTTTTACCACAATATCGCCCATAGTTGTATGAATTTTTACCTTGGTCTCCTTTTCGCCTGTATGCCCCGTATTTGTTGCCGCCATGCCCAATGTAGTTGCACCTAAAAATATGCCTATCATCAGATTTATTCTAATCATTTCGAAATTTGTTTATTTTTGTATGTCGTAAAGGTACATGATTTTATTTTTGAATGAAAAAAATAGTTACTCTCTCCTTCTTTCTGTTCGCGGTCCTGTTGTTTTCGGCACTTGCTGTCACGCAGTCATCATGCCAGAAAAACACTACCTGTGATGTAACAATTTCTGTAGTTGACACTACCGGAACAGGCGGCCCTAAGGTTCCTGTTGTAGGAGCTACCGTTACATTATCAGCCAGCGGATACAAAGGACCAGGACAAGTAACAGGCACAGCAACAACCGATGCTAATGGTAATGCTTATTTTTCATTTAAACTCCCTGCCATATTTGATATTGCTGCCAGCGCAACAGTATCAGGTATACCTATGACGGGCAAAGGCATTGTACAATTAAATGTTGGCGGAAACGCTACACAGACTGTTCTGATCCACTAATATTTCTTATTAATTCGGAGCTTATTTCAACTGCGGATTTGCAGCCCTACTTCATTTTGCCTGTTAGTGATTGAAATGTAATAGTGCCTACCTGAGCATCATTACCCAGCCCTTCCTATCGAAGTATTCACCCTTACCTGATGTATATACGATACGATAAATATATACCCCTTCCTCAACTAAGTGTCCACTATAAGTACCATCCCAGCCCTGGGTTACATCGGTAGTTTCAAATATCAGCTGGCCCCAGCGGTTGTATATAGTAAAGTCGTAGTTCTGTAGGTCGACAAACACCCCAACAGGTTTAAATATTTTATTAACCCCCTTTGGGTTGAAGGCATTAGGTATATATAACCTTGGGTCCTGGTAAGCACACGCAATATTTGAAATACTGGTATCTACAAAAGGATATGGAGGTGCTACCTCAACCGCCTTTATATAATAACAAAATATACCCTGTCCCGTAATAATTTCACTAACGTTATCGGTGTAGGAGCCGCTGGTACCCGGCAAAGTACTAATAAGTGAAAATGGGCCACTATCCTCATTTCTATATATACTATAACTTAAAACTCCGTTCTGCCAATCCTGGTAACCATTCCAAGTAAGGGCATTTTGACCGGTATTATTGCCCACTGCAGTTAAATAAATAGTTTGCCCAATATTAGAGCTATCCGTAATATAACTACAATTATCCTTTGCAAAAACCTTATATATGTAACTCCTACTATTAGGGTCGGCAGTAGGGTCAACAAAGCTGTAAAACAACTGTTTATTAGCCGCAGCTACAGTTCCAACAGTTACTAGCTTGCCTTTTATTGAATCTTCACGTTCAATAATAAATTCCTGCAGATTAGCACCGGTATCAACATACCAATTGATCTGGTTTTGGGTAGAGTTATTAATTACTGTGGCCGTTTGCAAATACATAAATTTTGGTGGTGGTGGCAATGTTGTCTGGTAGCAGACAATGTTTGATGAAGCAGTAATATCACTGTCTTTTGCACCTTTAACCCGGACATAATAGCAAAGCGTTTCAATAGTAGTTAACCCATGTTGTGTATACTTTACGCTATCAGTTGATGTTAACAAGGTAAACTTTCCACCATTTACACTTTCATATATATCATACTTCCCTACTCCCGGTACCAGGTTAACATATGCATTCCAATAGAGTGAATCTTCTTGTTCACATTTTTTAGGGAATTCCTTAAGAAATATAGTGTGTTGCGGAGAGCTGTATGGGCTCAGGTTATTACAACTATCAAATGCAGCCACACAAAAGCTTAGTGAACCGCTATCAGCGGGGTTTCCGGTCAAATTATAATAGGTACTGTTTATTCCAACCAAGCTATCAATCACTACCCATTTATTGTTTATATATTCATACAATAAATATCCCGTTGTGTTACTAGAAGTACTTTTTGACCACGAAATATCAACACTACCTCCCGGGCCTACACTCACCGTGTCCATCACCGGAGTAGCAGGTACTATAATATCTTTAAATGTACCACCAGCTCTATTAGATACCGACTGACATCCGAAAGAATTATCGGTTTTAATTTCATAATTAAGCGTTGCACTGCAAATGGTAATAGTATCGTGATAGGTTAATTTTTGGGTAGAATCAAGCAAGCTCCACACATATTGAGGATATTCCCTGTATATTTTATACCAACCGTTAAATCCCGGAAGATTGGGAGTATGCATTGCATTCCACTGCAATAATGCGACTCCCCCTAAATTTGTTACACTCAGGAAAATACTTTCCACTGTATCCCCGTTACCTGATACCCCAGTTTTATAATTTGTAACCCCTGAGAAATAGACAGGAGCTGCAGCTGCATTTATACCAATAATGGTGCAGAAATTAACGTTATCTGGTGATACTGGAGGGCCGGGTGTGTAGCCAGAGCCCGCACTTGTTGAATTATTAATATTGTATGAGACGAAGGTATTATTTGTATCTGCAGGTATTACCCAGGTAACTGTTGCCGATGCTCCTGTTGAATCCACAGTTATACAACGAATTTGAGGTGCGCTAACCTGGGCAGTAACAAGCGAAGTTTTTGCCATTAACCCAATAATGCAAAATAGAGCAAATAATATTTGTCTGCCTTTAGCCAACAGCATAGGTTTAATCAACAAATTTAAGAAAATAACGCAAGGGTTGCTAATACTAACGCATAAACCACCCTTATATTGTGTTGAAATGAGAGGGCTTTCTACCTGTTATTCAGGCTATACTCCTTCACGGTATCTACAAAGCATTTTACATGGTCAACCGGAGTATCCGGATATACTCCATGGCCCAGGTTGGCTATATAGTTTCTTGGTCCGAAAGCCTTTAGCATGTTCTGCGTTGCTTTTTTTATGGAAGCAGTATCAGCATAGAGCATGCAAGGGTCCATATTGCCTTGTAAGGTCTTATTTCCGTATATAACTCTCGCCTCGGCAGGGTTAACTGCCCAGTCCAGGCCTATAACCCTGCAATTGAGCTTCGCCAGCTGTTCGTTAGCAAAATATGCTCCTTTAGGGAATACGGTAACAGGGGTTATTTTACTCAATTCGTCAACTATACGCGATATATATTGCAACGAAAACTCCCAATAAGTATCATGCCCTAAAATACCACCCCACGAATCAAAAATTTGCACCAGGTCGGCACCGCCATTTACCTGGTCTTTTAAGTAACGTATGGTAGTTTCAGTAATTTTTTCGAGCAAAGCATGGGCCAATTTTGGCTCACTGAATATCATTCTTTTAGCAACAGAGAAGGTCTTTGAGCCACTACCCTCGGTCATATAGGCAAAAATGGTCCATGGGCTGCCCGCAAAACCTAATAAAGGTAATTTACCAGCTAGTTCTTTATGGGTAAGTTTTAAGGCATTTACCACATACTCCCAGTTTTCGGTACTACCTATCCTAAGCGCATCAATATCTTTAGCCGTCTTTATAGTCTTTTCAAAGTATGGGCCTTTGCTTTCAAGCATTTGGTATGGCAAACCCATAGCCTCGGGTATCACCAAAATATCGGAGAAGATAATAGCTGCATCTACCCCAAGCACATGCACAGGTTCTAAGGTAACCTCGCAAGCTAATTCGGGTGTTTTTACCAGTTCAGTAAAATCTTTAACCGAGGCACGCACCTTACGGTAGCCGGGCAATATACGGCCCGCCTGGCGCATAAGCCATACAGGCACTCTTGATGTTTCTTCTCCGCGGGCTGCTTTTAAGAGTAAATCGTTCTGCATAAATTCTTTCGTTACAAAGAGGCACAAACTTATCTATTTTATAGGAACTAAAACTTCCAGCAAAGCAGATAAAAGCGTAATTTTGCAACCTCACTAGATATACTTTTATACCAAATGGAAGCCGCAGCACCTACGACGCCAGTAATTAACTTAGAACAGGAGAAAAAAGAGATACTGAACAGGTACCGTGGTCTGTTGCGTTCATCGCGCCGTAAGTTCGACGATGATGACAAGAAGATGATCCGTAAGGCCTTTAATGTAGCTGTTGAAGCGCATAAAGATGCCCGCCGCAAATCTGGTGAGCCCTATATATACCACCCTATTGCTGTTGCCCGTATTGTAGCTGAAGAAATTGGCCTTGGCGCTACGGCTATTGCCTGCGCTTTATTGCACGACGTAGTAGAAGACACCGACATTACCCTGAAGGATATTGAGGGAATGTTTGGCAAAAAAGTTGCTTCTATTATTGATGGGCTAACCAAAATATCAGGGGTATTTGATGCCTCCTCTTCTTTACAGGCAGAGAACTTCCGTAAGATGTTGCTTACCCTTGCTGATGACGTAAGGGTTATACTTATCAAGCTGGCAGACAGGCTGCACAATATGCGGACGCTTGAGTCGATGGAAAGGACCAAGCAGTTGAAAATAGCTTCAGAGACACTCTATTTATATGCCCCACTAGCCCATCGTTTGGGTTTGAACAATATTAAAACCGAGCTTGAAGACCTAGGATTAAAATATACCGAGCCTGAGATATATAATGACCTTGATAAGAAATTAAAAGATACACAAGCTGAGCGCGCACGTTATATACACCGCTTTATTATTCCGCTTCGCGAGGCATTGCACGAACAAAAAATTAAGTTCAGGATATTCGGCAGGCCGAAATCTATTTACTCCATCTGGAGCAAAATAAAGAACAAGAATGTACCTTTTGAAGAGGTATATGACATATTTGCAATACGCATACTTATTGACTCTCCGCCTGAACAAGAGAAAGCAGATTGCTGGAGAGTGTATTCGATAGTTACCGATTTTTACTATCCTAACCCCGACAGGTTACGCGATTGGGTATCGACCCCGAAAGCCAACGGTTATGAAGCCTTGCATACTACCGTTATGGGCCCTAATGGTCAATGGGTAGAGGTGCAGGTGCGCAGTGAGCGTATGAATGAAGTGGCTGAAAAAGGTTATGCCGCACACTGGAAATATAAGCAAGGCAGCACCGATCATCCTGAAGATCCGCTTGAAGAATGGTTGAGAAAGATCAGGGAATCATTATCGAACCCTGATAGCAATGCCCTTGATTTTATTGATGATTTTAAGCTGAATTTATTTGCTGACGAAATATTTGTGTTTACACCAAAGGGCGAAATGCGCTCAATGCCGGTAAACTCAACTGCACTCGATTTTGCTTTTGATGTGCATTCTGAAATTGGTACTAAATGCATTGGAGCCAAGGTAAATCACAAACTTGTTCCGCTCAGCCATAAACTGAATAGCGGCGATCAGGTGGAAATACTTACATCGAACAAGCAAACCCCTAAGCTCGACTGGATGAACTTTGTGGTTACTGCGAAAGCAAAATCACGTATCAAAGAATTCCTGAAAGAAGAAAAAACGAAACTGGTTAATAAAGGACGTGAAGAAATCAGAGCAAAAATGCACCAGTACAAGCTTGAGTTTAACGAACCTACCTTAAAACGTTTTGCCTCCTTTCTCAAATTATCAGATAGCTCAGAGTTATTCTACAGAATGGCAATGGGCACTCTTACCAATAAAGAGATAAAGGATTTTGTGAAGGTAAAAGATAAGCCGATCGAACCTCAGGTTCCGGCACAAACACTGGAGCAGCTTGTATCGAACAAGCGTGGTAAATCAGATTTCCTTGTTATCGGTGATAATTTAGATAACCTGGAATATAAGCTATCACCTTGCTGCAGTCCTATACCCGGCGATGACGTATTTGGTTTCATTACTATACATGAAGGCATTAAGATACACCGTGTCAACTGCCCTAATGCAATAGAGCTAATGTCGAACTACGCTTACCGTATAGTAAAAGCAAAATGGACCAGCCAGAAACTTATTTCATTCCTTGCCGGTATAAAGGTTATTGGTATTGACAAAATGGGATTGGTAAATGGCATCACCCAGGTTATATCGAACGAATTGAACGTGAATATGCGTTACATCAGTTTCGATACTAACGACGGCACCTTTGAAGGAAACATTATGGTGTTTGTTCACGATACAGCACACCTTACAAGCTTAATGAAGAAACTGGAAAAGGTTGACGGAGTAATTAAAGTTACCCGCGTAGATACTAATCAGTAAATCCTTGAATAACGAATATTGAACACTGAATATCGAATAATGAAATAAATTCCGATACTTCAGAATTCATTATTCTGTATTCGATATTGAATATTCTGTTTTAGTTTGCTTTAAGCGTAAAATGAAAACTCTCCATAATAGGATTAGCAAGTAGTTTCTTACAGGCCTCTTCTACTTTTTGCTTGGCGTTCTCCTCTGACCCTGCTTCTACTTCAACAGTAATGTGTTTACCAATGCGCACGTTTTCAAGTTCGCCAAGGCCAATATTTTTTAATACGCCTGTTACTGCCCTACCCTGAGGATCTAAGAGTGCCTTTAAAGGCATTACATCTATTTCAGCTAAAAATTTCATCTGGTATATTTATTGAGAGTGCTAAATTACAAATTCTACGTAATGTATCTTCTTACCCACTTTTAAAAATGTCGATTCGTAATAGGTCTGTATTTGTGTAAGCAATTCGGCGCGTTCTTCTCCAAGCTTTCCCGCATCGCTGTATACATCTTCAGAATTAACCAATAACTTATAATTATGCTCCTTGACTTGCTCCATAGCAAAGGCGTACAAATCCGAATTATCACTTTTAAAATGGATTATCGCGCCCGGTTTGCTAAAGTTGCGGTAGCGTTTTACAAATGATGCCGACATCAACCTTTTCTCCGTCTTACCTTTACGCGGATAAGGGTCAGGGAATGGAATCCATATTTCATTTACTTCATTCGGGCCAAAATAGGATTCAATAAAATCAATACGGTTACGTATAAAAGCAACATTCGCCATTTTTTCATCTACCGCTATCTTGGCTCCTTTCCAAAGCCTTGCACCTTTAATATCCATGCCAATAAAATTCTTATTGGGGAAACGTCTCGCAAGTCCTATGGTATATTCGCCTTTACCACAACCCAGTTCAAGAATGATTGGGTTATCATTCTTAAAATAGTCTTTGTTCCAGTTTCCTTTCAGCGGAAAATCGAATTTTTCGCCGCCTTCAACTGTAGGCTCAAATACATTACTGAAGCTCTTTACTTCGGCAAATTTTTTTAATTTTCGATGGCCCAATTACGAGTGAAGAATTAAAAGTGAATAATTAAGAATATTCATTATGCTTGTTTCACGCTTCCAATATGCTCTAACATATCTTTAGTAATAGCAGACAGATCATATTTGTGCTTCCAGCCCCAATGTTCACGTGCCAATGAATCATCAATGCTCTGCGGCCAGCTATCGGCAATAGGTTGGCGATAATCAGGTTTATAAGTGATGGTAAACTCAGGAATATGCTTTTTAATTTCCGCTGCAATATCCTTCGGTGAAAAACTTGTACCTGACAGATTATAGCTCGAACGAATCTTAACCTTATCAGGCGATACCTGCATTAATCCAATAGTTGCTCTCAGTGCATCGCTCATATACATCATGGGCAGGGCAGTATCTTCACTCAAAAAACATTCGTACTTTTTATTCTTAATAGCCTCGTGAAAAATATGCACAGCATAATCAGTTGTGCCACCACCCGGTGCCGACTGCCATCCAATTAGGCCGGGATAACGAACGCTTCTAACATCAACTCCATAGCGGTTATGGTAATATTCACACCAGCGCTCGCCTGCTTGTTTGCTTATGCCGTACACGGTACTGGGTTCCATTATAGTATACTGCGGAGTATTTTTCTTGGGTGTATTAGGGCCAAAAACAGCAATAGAGCTTGGCCAGAACATTTTATCAATAACTTTTTCGCGCATTAACTCTAATACACTCAGCAGGCCTTCCATATTCAGTTTCCAGCCTTTTTCAGGATATTGTTCAGCAGTTGCCGAGAGCAATGCTGCAAGATGATATATTTCCTTTACGTTATGCTTTTTTATTATCTGAACCAATCTCTTGGTATCTAACACATCCAACGCTTCGTATGCACAATCAATATCGTTATCGGGTTTTATATCCGATGCTACTATCTTATCATTCCCATAAATCTTACATAATTCCTGCACCAGTTCTTTCCCAATCTGCCCTCCGGCGCCTATGACCAGTATCTTTGTATCCATACCTTTTGTTTATCCTGACGATGGGCGAAAGTAGTAAAAAGTTTGCTCAGGGTTTTAGCTTATAAGGGCTATTTAGCGGCATTTTCCTTAGATTTGTTCCAGATGTCTTTTAATACCCAAATTGCCTCATCCGCTATAACACATTACATTATGATTTTCAGCATATTACGTATAAATTTATATGATCTCTTAAAATCACCCAACCCAATGGCAAATGCCTGCGTATTAGTTAATAAATTGAGATAAAGAGCCTTGCATAGCGCTGCATGAATATAGAACTCGACCTTATAACAGCTTGTATACGAAAAGAGCGTAAAGCCCAATATGAGCTTTATAAGGAGACATATAGATACCTGATGAGCATTTGCATACGATATACACAGTCATACGAAGAGGCACAGGAGGCTTTGAACACTGGTTTTTTAAAAATACTGAACAACCTGGAAAAATATCAGTCGCACATACCTTTCAAATCATGGATAAGAAGAGTACTTATTAATGTGCTGATAGATGAATATCGCAAACAGAAAAAGCATAAGGAGAATATAAAGTATGTAGAAGATTTTGAAGAACTGCCTATTGCAGGAGCTTTAAATGATGCGATATCGAAAATGGATGTGGAAGAAATACATAAATTGATAGTACAATTGCCACCCATGAGCCAGAAGGTGTTTAACTTATACGTAGTTGACGGGTTTGAACATAAGGAGATTGCAGATATGCTGGGGATAAGTGAAGGAACATCAAAATGGCATTTGCATTCTTCGAGGGAACAATTAAAGATAATGCTTAACAAGATTGCATTCTCGGTTAAAACATTTTTATTGTAATGAGCGAACAGGAAAAATTTGATGATCTATTACGTTCTAAGTTAGAGGAGCGTGATTTTCCTTTCGATGAAACGAACTGGGACAAGGCCGAAGGCATGATTGAGCGTTCGGAAAAGAAGAGGCGTTATGGATTCATTGCACTCATCTTTTTTGCGGGCATTTTAGCCGGCGCAGGTATTATGTATCCAATAATGCACACAACTAATTCTTCCACCATAACATCCACTCAATCATTAACACAGACCAATGTAACGTCTGCTCAAAACCAGACTACTGTTACACAGGCAACAGTTACTCCTTCTCAGCAATCATCAAATGAAGCTGTAACCACTACTACAACATCTACATCGGCAAATACGAATAGCAGTTCACAACAGGTGGCTTCAGTAGATAATTCAACAACAAGACAAAGTAGCAATGTAGTTCCTCAGGTAGCAAATGTTTCTACTTCCGGCACGGAAAAACATAACAAGCATAAACACCCTGCAGCTAAAACAGATTCTACTACTGCAACTGCATACGATTATGTGCGCCCTTCATCAAAAAAGACCACCAGGAGAAAAGTTCACTATACACAACCTGAAGAAAATAGTATTACTCCTATTGTGTCAGACAATAATAATACAAGCCAGACCATAGCCAAAAAGGATGTTAGCCCAACAACTAATTCTGTTCAGCCTAACGCGGTAAACAAAACTGCAGAGCAAAACAATAATACAACCACTGTAAAGGATACGACCAACAAAACACAAGCGGTTGCAACAACAGACTCAATTAAGAAACATGATTCCACAACAACCGCAAGTGCAGTTGCAACAAACAATCAGCAACAGCCTGTTCAAACTCCAAAATACACCCACACTTTATTTAGTGTTGATGCAGGAGCAGGTTATTCTCTTGGTTGGATGAAAGAAGGTGCAACACAAGGAAACGGAGTTAGCCCTGTTTTAGGAATTAGTGTAACGCACTATTTCTCTACAAATATTTCAGCACTTATTGGCCTTCAGTATAATAGCCTTACTAATATAAACACACTTTATTCAAACACTAGCCAGCTTTACGATTTTGGTGCAGTAAGTGATGTTACTTCAGTAACACTAAAAACACTCTATTATGTTGCACTTCCAATAAAGTTCCAATATAGTATCAATAGCAACAATATGGTAAGTGTTGGTGCCAATATATTGTACCTGTTGAACTCAAACAGTAATGTAGTTAGTTACAACCAGAATTACTTTGGAACATCGGGCTACACATCTGCTAACAAAATGGGCTATATGGATGGCTTAAACAATTTGGATGCGCAAATAACATTAGCATACCGTAGAAAGATACAGCGCTTTACAGCAACCCTGGAAGGTTATTATGGCTTACTTGATATTGAGAAAAATTCTTTCTTCAACAACAATGTATTTGAAAGGAACAGTGGTTTACGAATTATGATCTCATATGATATTATAAAATAGATATGAAAAGGTTATTATACATATTTACTCTTTGTTTGCTCAATAGTCTATTTACTGTTAGCTGCAAAAAAGAGCATTTGACTTCTACCAGCAGCAATCCTGTATTTTATTTTACCGGTAACGTAGGTGGCAATGCTATGGATATACGTGCCGGACTGAATAACTATTACATGTATTCATCTTATACTCAGGATGCCAATAATGTATATAACTACAGTGGCACACTAAAAGAATATAATTGCTCGAGCAATTGCCCGCCAAGTATTGAGTTTATAATTAATGACTACCGTTCATTAGCTGTCGGTGCAAATGAAAATAATATAGGTAAGTCATTGGCTAATGGCTATATAGATTACCTTACTCCCGGTGGTGCATCTGATTCTATTTTCGTAACTTTTACTCCTGTGGCAGGTACTTCAACTAACATAAAGAGTTATACCTGGAATTTTGGGGACGGAACTACCACGACTATAAATTCACCCACCCTCAGTAGTATAATCCATGCCTATAACCATACAGGGATTTATAATTCGTCCTTACTTGTAAGATTTAGCGATTCTACCTCAAAAACACTAAACAACCCTTTACAGATGGGGAATACAAATGTTAGCCTAAATTGTTCAATTACAGACAGTGGAAGTTCTTTTACACAGATCACTTCCGGTGGGTCAGGTAATTATAGTTATCACTGGGATTTTGGAGATCCAAATAGCGGCGCAACAAGTGATACAGCTAATACCCCAAACCCTACCCATACATTTAGTGATACATTCCCACATGTAGTAACCCTTATTGTACATGATGTAACAAACAATATAAAAGCCAACTCAACTGCATATGCTGCAGCAAGCGGCAGTTCGGGCCAAGCGCATATATTCAGCTATGGCACATCGGCACCTAGTTTAGCACCTAACCCTAAAGGCCTGAATAATGTTACAGTAATTTATACCGATGCGTCAGGTGACCAATACACTTCTAATGATCCTTCTCAGCCCGACAGCAGTTATTTTCAAATTACATCTGTCTCAAATTACCAGAACAACGAGAATAATCAAAGTACTAAACAGATGCATGCAAAGTTCGATTGTATATTATTTGACAACACAGGCAAACAGCTGGTAATCAAGAATGGAGATGCAGTTTTTGCAGTTGCCTATAAATAATTTGAATTTGTACCCAACCCTTTTTATTAAGCTACCGTACTTGTGTGCAAAGACCTCAAACAAAAAAGTAATTATTAAACGTTTAGCATAAACCCAACATCATGAAAACACAAATCCAACCCACAACACGCAAAAAACTACTGCAAGTGTTTTTACTTGCAATAGGCATTTGCTTTATTAATTCCGCCTGGGCGTTTAAAGCCAGCTTTACCTATACGTTAGGCAGCAGTGGACAAATAACCTGCACGAGTACTTCTACCGGTACAACTGGCAATACAGTTTATTATTGGTACCCCGGCGACGGAAGTAACGGATCAAATGGTAAAGGACTAACTACCTTTAACTATACTTATGGTTATAATGGTTCGTACAATGTAGTATTATACATTAATGATACTACCACCAACCAATTTGACAGTACTTCTGCCATTGTAACTATCTCTAATACTGCAACCTGCAATCTTCATGCAGGCATCGGTTATACAACCGGTGTAGGTGGATTGGTAAATTTCTCAAGTTCAACTTCAACAGGTGTAAGTGGTGGAGCAATTTACCAATGGTGGTTTGGTGACGGAAGTTCTTCAACCAGTGCAAACCCATCAAATACTTATGTAAATAGTGGCGTCTACACCGCTTCATTAACCATTACCAATGGTTCTGGCTGTACAAGTACTGTTTATGATAGTGTTGTAGTAACTAATGGCACCGGAGTTCAGCCATGTACCATTCAGGCAAATTTCACTTACACTGTTGGTGTTAACGGGCATGTAAACTTTACCAGTACAACTACAGGCATAACAAATTATGTAAGCTACACCTGGGATCCGGGTGATGGCACAGGAAATACCAATTATGGCTCATCTACTTATAGCCATGTATACACAGCTAATGGGTCATACACTGCAAGGCTCATAGCTTACGCAGATAGCAGCACCTGCATTTCTGAAGATACCACCGTAATTAATGTTACCAATATTACTACCCCTTGTACACTTAGCGCTAACTTTACATCAACTGTTAATGCAAGCGGCCAGGTAAGCTTTACAAGTACATCTACCGGTACTAACGCAAACACACAATACTACTGGAATCCGGGTGATGGAACACCTGAAGTGTTGGCAGGACCTACTTATAGCCATACTTATGTATACCAGGGCAATTATTATCCATGGCTGGTTATTAAAGATACAGGTTCAGCTTATTGCATAGATTCTATTTATCAACCATTATCTGAATTCACTGCCGACAGTAACGAATGTCATTTGAATGCTCACTTTACATACAGTGTAGGATTAAATGGACACGTATCATTTACAAATACTTCCAGCAGTATCAATGTCAATCTGAATTCATACTGGAACTTTGGCGATGGAGGCTCGGATTTTACCGGCAACTATACAGATTCTCATATCTATACTGCTAACGGTACTTATACTGTAACCTTAACAGCATCTGCAGACAGTGCACTTTGCCTTGATTCAGTAACAGAGGTATTGAACATTACAAACGTTACTGTACCTTGTACACTTAGTGCTGGCTTCACATCAAGTAACGATACAACTAAGGGTATGGTTTATGTTAACAGCACATCTACAGGTACTTATGCTGGCACACAATATTCATGGAGAGTGGATAGTTCATCTGTTCTGGCAACAGGTAGTAGTGCCAACTTAGTATTCTCTTCCAACGGAACTTATACAGTATGGCTGATTATCAAGAACACTGGCAGTGCATATTGTATTGATTCGGTTGCAGAAGTTGTAAATATTTCTAATGTTGACTCATTACATGCAAGCTTCACTTCAACTAACATTGGTGATACTGCTGGCGCCTACCTTTATAATTTCGTTAGCACATCTACCGGTGTAAATGGTGTAACCGAGTACAGATGGGATGCAGGTGACACTACGGGTGCAGATAGCGGCATAGGCATGACTACCTATAGTCACTATTATACATACCCGGGTACTCACATTGCAACATTATCTATATGGTTCACCCAATATCCGGGCATGCCTCATCACACTGCAACAGGCATCAACGACAGGTATGATTTCTCTACCTTCAGTATGGCCATAGATGTTGACCCACAAGGTATAGCTACAATAACTAATCCTAATGCAGATCTGAAACTCTATCCAAATCCGAATAACGGGGCGTTTACACTTTCAGTTAGCGGAATAGATAATATACAGAATGCTGAGTTGGAAATAACAAACCTGATGGGCCAGGTGGTATATCAAACAACTGCTCACTCAAGCAACGGAATGATTCAGCAAGATATTAATCTGCAAAACATAAGTTCAGGTACCTATTTTGTAAGAATTATTACTGCTGATAAGGTATATAATACTAAGACTGTCATTACAAGGTAAGGATTAGGAAAGAATAAAGTTTAAATGAGAAACCCTGACGATTCTGTCAGGGTTTCTCATTTAATATAGCCCTCGCTCTACTGATAGAGAAGGATTAGGGGTGAGCATATTTAGTGCTTTATTTCCTAAATTTGCATTAATGTGCAATTAAACTACTGTTTGGTTGCATTGTCTTACTATCATGAAAAAATATATACTCGCATTACTTATTTGCTGTTTTTCATTATCAGCATTTACACAAAATGTAAATCTTTCCAATTCACCTTACTGGGATGGGGAATGCTATTTGGCGGTTAACCCCAAGAATCCTATGCACATGGTAAGTGCCTGGATGTATTTTTCAACCTCCAATCTAAAAAACTCCATGGCAACCCGCACATCATTCGATGGTGGAAAAACCTGGAGTGCACTACAACAACTACCGCATCTTTACTCAACATTTACATCTGCCGACCCTACCATGTATTTTGGGAAGGATAGCTGCGTTTATCTGGCTTATATTGATCTTTCGGGGCTTAAAAGCAGCGATTCCGGCTATATTATGGTTACCCGTTCTGTTAATGGAGGTGTTACCTGGAAAACACCCGTTAAAGCTATTTCATATAAAGCACAGCCTAACCTTCCTATTGACCGCCCATGGATCGCGGCCGATGCCAGCAATGGACCCTATTCAGGAAGGGTTTACCTCACTAGTCAGAATGCATACTTTACACCCCAACCCCATTACCCATGGATAACCTACTCATCTGACAGTGGTGCAACATGGTCGCCTATTAAACGTTTAGATGATAGTATACCAAGTGGCACTATAACCGACGCAACAGCTTTTACCACCATTTCTGCTAATGGTACTTTGTATGCCGCTTATGTTTCTTATTACACCAAATACTCGCTTTACCCCAGGTTAGTAATTATTAAATCGTCTAACGGAGGGAACACCTTTACACCTTATATAGCAATTACCTATGGATCATCCGATGCTATGCCAGTAGCTGATTCATTAACTAAGGCAGGGTTGTGTATTGCTTCGAACCCTGCAGATACAACGAATTTGGTTATTGTAACTACTACCAATCATTTTGGCGAACCTGATATTCTTACTTATAATTCACATAATGCCGGAAAAACATGGAGCGGGCCGGTCCGGGTAAACGATGACCAGATGGGAGCTAACGACACTATCCACGATTTATCATGGGGAAGTTTTGCCCCTAATGGAACCTATGCTGTTACATGGCGCGACAGGAGAAATACAGGCAAAAGCGATACCGTTCCTTTCCAGATTTATGCAGCTATATCAAAAGATGGCGGCAACACATACAGTTCTAACTTTCTTATAAGCGATGCCATTTCTCCGGCTGTTACTATTGTTCATGGTGATGATTTCCTGGGTTGTGGCCTGAGCGATTCTGCTGTTTATTCACTTTGGAGTGATATGCGCACCGGGAAAGAAAATACCTTCTTCAATGCTACTTCCATAAGCAAAATAATTACTGCAGTACCTATAATAACTGATAACCAATCCGTAAAAGTTGATTTCTACCCTAACCCTTTCCACGACCAGACCAATATCATGATTCATACCTCTTTACCCATGCAAAATACCACTATGCAGGTATATAGTATGGATGGCAAAAAAGTGGATGAACTACCCATAGGAGAAGGGGTTATGCATACCATTACAATCAACTCATTGGCTAGGGGTACCTACATATGGTCGCTGGTTCAGGGCGAAAAAACACTCGCCAGGGGCAAATGGGTTATAGAATAGGCACTTTTATCGTACCTTTGCACTCCTTGTAAAATAACTATGTTTCTATATAACAGGGTAAGTAAGAAAGAATTACGTAAAAAGGTTCAAGCAGAAACGTTCAAACGTATCACATTGTCCTTTTATCGCTACGTATATATTGAGCATCCGGTAAATCTACGGAATGAATTGTATGCTTATTGGCAGAGCCTTAATGTATTAGGCCGCATATATGTGGCTAATGAAGGTATCAATGCCCAATTAAGTGTTCCTGAACATAATTTCAAAGCTTTCGAAGAACATCTTTACCAGATACCTATTTTTAAAGAAGTTCCTTTCAAATATGCCATTGAAGACGATAACAAGTCATTCTTTGCGCTTATTATGAAGGTAAAGAAAAAGATTGTGGCTGACGGATTGAAAGATGATGCATTTGACACAACCAATACCGGTCAAAGATTAGATGCGCTCACTTTCCATAAAATGGTTGATGAACCAGAAACCGTGGTGGTTGATATGCGCAATAATTACGAAAGCGAAGTGGGCCGATTCAAAAATGCAATTTGCCCAGATGTGAAAAATTTCCGTGATGAGCTGCCCAAGGTTTTAGAGATACTGGAAGATAAACGAGATAAAAATATATTACTCTATTGCACCGGAGGAATACGTTGCGAAAAAGCCAGTGCATGGTTAAAACATAATGGATACGAGAATGTGTTTCAGCTTCACGGTGGTATCATTCAATATGTACACCAGGTAAAAAAGCACGGACTCGAGTCTAAATTCATTGGTAAGAACTTTGTGTTTGATGAAAGATTATCAGAAAAAGTAACGGAAGATATATTAAGTAAATGCCATTGTTGCGGAGAGGTTTCAGAGAGGCAGATCAACTGCTCATACGAACCCTGCCATACTTTGCACATACAATGCGAAAAATGCTCGGAAGAAAGAAAAGGTTGCTGCGGCGATAAATGTCTTGATGATTACAACAAGACCATTGCTGCCCGCTAATATAATTTAATGGAAAAACGCTGGAACGTAAGGGAACAGGCTCCTGAGGATAAGGTGCGCAAACTATGCGAAGCTATCCGTGTGAGCCCTGCAATAGCCAACCTGCTTGTGCAACGTGGTGTAGAGACCTATGACCAGGCTAAAGATTTTTTCCGCCCCGACCTTAAATCGTTGCACGATCCTTTTCAAATGAAGGATATGGATAAAGCAGTAAAGCGTATTGCTGATGCTGCCATGAATCGTGAAAAGATTTTGGTTTACGGAGATTATGACGTCGACGGAACTTCATCAGTAGCACTCGTATATACTTTCTTGAAATTCCTTGGGCTAAATTGTGGCTACTATATACCCGATCGTTATGCCGAAGGATATGGCATTTCATTTAAAGGAGTTGACCATGCTGCTGAGAATGGATACAAACTTATTGTGGCATTAGACTGCGGAATAAAATCTCATGATAAGGTTAGTTACGCCAAAGAAAAAGGTGTTGAGTTTATTATTTGCGATCACCACAAGCCAGATAAAACATTACCTGATGCAGTTGCAGTTCTCAACCCAAAAAGAACCGATTGCGAATATCCTTATAAAGAATTACCCGGTTGTGGTATTGGATTTAAACTGATACAAGCGCTTGCCATTAATTACGATATGCCTTTTGAAATGTTGGAACAATACCTCGACCTTGTGGGACTCAGTATTGCATCAGACATTGTACCTATTACGGGCGAGAACAGGACACTTACATTTCATGGATTGAAAAGAATAAACAGCGCTCCTCGTGCAGGCTTTAAAGCCATTATTGACCTGGTGCAATTGCAAAAAGAAATAACGGTCAACGATCTTGTTTTTGTTTTCGGGCCACGCATTAACTCTGCAGGAAGAATTGAAACAGGCAAGAATGCGGTTGAATTACTGATAGCTGATAATCCTGAAAAGGCAAAATTTTCGAGCGATTCTGTGAACAAGACCAATTTTGAAAGAAGGGATGTTGATACTATGATAACGCAGGAAGCTATAAACATGATAGCCAATGACGAATCATTACAAAAGAAAAAAACAACAGTATTATATAACCCTGAATGGCATAAAGGTGTGATTGGCATTGTAGCATCGCGCCTTATAGAAAAGCATTATTACAGGCCTACCATTATCCTAACCCGCTCCAATGGAAAGATAACAGGCTCGGCGCGCTCAGTAAGAGACTTCGACCTCTATGAAGCCATTGATGCATGTTCTCATTTACTGGAACAGTTCGGCGGACATAAATATGCAGCGGGCCTGACCATGGATGAAAAAAACCTGCCTGCCTTTATAGAGATGTTTGAAAAAGTGGTTTCACAAACCATACCTGAAGAATTACTCCGCCCGGTAGTTGAAATTGATGCACCACTTTCATTCTCTAACATAAATGATGCATTTTATAAAATACTCCGTCAGCTTGCACCATTCGGACCGGGGAATATGGCACCCGTTTTTTACTCAGATAATGTAATTGCCAAATATGAACCAAAAGTTGTAGGCAGCAACCACCTTCGTTTGTCACTGATGCAAGAGGATAACCCGGGTGTTTCTTTTAATGCTATTGGTTTTGATATGGGCGAACAGATAAATATTGCTGCTTCGGGCAAGCCATTCCGCATAAGTTATAGCTTGCGTGAGAATGAATGGAACGGCATGAAGAGTATTGAACTGAACCTGAAAGACCTGAAGGCTTAAGCTATTCACTATATTTGCAACACTAGTTAAAGAAACCAATGCACGCCAATACCCATCACCTGGAAGAACTTGAATCGGAGGCCATTTACATTTTACGTGAAGTGGCTGCCCAGTTCGAGAAAACAGCATTGCTTTTTTCTGGTGGAAAAGACTCTATAGTTACCAGTTATTTGGCTCGCAAGGCTTTCTTCCCTGCGAAGATTCCTTTTGTCTTAATGCACATAGATACAGGGCACAACTTCGAAGAAACAATAACCTACCGTGATGAGTGGGTTAAGAAGATAGATGCCAAGCTCATTGTGCGTTATGTACAGGATTCGATTGACAAAGGCCGGGTAAAAGAAGAGACGGGTTATAATGCGAGTCGCAATTTATTACAGACTGTTACCCTGCTCGATGCTATTGAAGAATTGAAATTAGATGCCTGCATTGGTGGCGCACGCCGTGATGAAGAGAAAGCCAGGGCAAAAGAAAGATTCTTCTCTCACCGTGATGAATTTGGCCAGTGGAACCCAAAGAACCAACGCCCGGAGTTGTGGGACCTGTTTAATGGTAAAAAAAATATAGGAGAACATTTCCGTGTGTTTCCACTCAGCAACTGGACCGAGCTTGATGTTTGGCAATATATTAAAGACGAAAATATTCCTTTGCCATCTATTTATTTTTCACATAAACGCGATGTTGTTAGCAGAGACGGACAGTTATTGGCGAAGTCCCAATTCTTAAAATTAAAAGACACCGAAAAATACCAGGAAAAGGTAATCCGTTTCCGTACTATAGGAGATATGTCATGCACAGGTGCAGTAGAATCTACCGCATCGAACATTGATGAAGTTATTGAGGAAATTGCAGCATCGAGAGTTACTGAAAGAGGCACACGTGCTGATGATAAGCGCTCAGAAGCAGCTATGGAAGACAGGAAAAAAGCAGGTTATTTTTGATATTGAATGAAGGACTCAGCTAAACATACTCAAGTAGTTCCTGGCACACGCGGGCTATTACGCTTCTTTACAGCAGGCAGTGTTGATGATGGAAAGAGCACTCTTATTGGACGTTTGTTGTATGACAGTAAATCAATTTTCGAGGACCAGTATGAAGCTATTAAACGCTCCAGTGAGCTGAGAGGTGAAGAGCAGGTAAACCTTGCATTGCTTACCGACGGCCTTAGGGCAGAACGTGAGCAAGGCATCACCATTGATGTGGCATACCGTTATTTTTCCACCCCACGCCGTAAATTTATTATTGCCGATACTCCCGGGCATATACAGTACACACGTAACATGGTTACCGGCTCATCTACCGCCAACCTTGCTATTATTATGATAGATGCCCGCAATGGCATTACAGAACAAACACTCAGGCATACACTTATTACTTCGCTTATTGGTATCAGGCACATTATAGTTTGTATAAATAAAATGGACCTGGTTGGTTATAAAGAAGAGGTATTTGAAAAGATACGCGCAGAGTATGAGAAATTCTCATCGAAGCTTGAAGTAGTAGATGTGCAGTTCATACCTATTGCAGCACTTAACGGAGATAATGTAGTAGACAAGTCAACCAATATGCCATGGTACCAGGGTAGTACTTTATTATACCTGCTCGAGAATATTCACGTGGCGAGTGATGAGAACCTTATCGACTGCCGTTTTCCGGTGCAATATGTTATACGCCCACAGTCTGATGAATATCATGATTACCGTGGCTATGCCGGCAAGGTGGCAGGTGGCATATTTAAGAAAGGAGATAAAGTAATGGCACTGCCATCGGGTACCGTGAGCAAAATAAAATCTATTGAAACCTACGATGGTCCCATTGAAGAGGCTTACCCGGGCATGTCGGTTACTATGTTGTTGGAAGATGATATTGACCTGAGCCGTGGTGATATGCTGGTACGAGAACACAACCAACCAAAAGTTGAGCAGGATATTGAAATGATGATATGCTGGTTGAACGAAAGGAAATTAGTGGTAGGTGGAAAATACATGATAAAGCATACTACTAAAGATGCCCGTTGCGTTGTAAAGAATGTGCACTACAAGATCAACATTAATACCCTGCACCGTATTGAAGATGACAAAGAGATACAGTTAAATGACGTGGGCAGAATATCTATACGCACAACAAGCCCTCTGTTTTTTGATAGCTATCGTAAGAACCGCCATACCGGTAGTATGATATTGATTGATGAAGCCACCAACGAAACTGTTGGTGCAGGAATGATCCTCTAATTAATTCAATCCTTCCAATGTTTTCTTTATTCCCGCAAAGTCAGGATAATCGCCTGCTGTTTCAAGTACTTGGGCAAAGCGCACTACACCTTCCTTATCAATTACAAATGAAGCTCGTTTGGCAACACCTTTTAAGCCTGCAACCCAGGTATCGTACTTACAGCCATAAGCCGTAATGGCTTCTTTATTGAAATCAGAGAGAAGTGGAAAATTCAATTGATTGGCTTCTTTAAATTTAGCTAATGTAAAAGGCATATCTACCGAAATGCCATAAACTTGTGCATTCATTCCGTTATAGAATGATAATTCATCGCGGCTCTGGCACATTTCTTTGGTACATACACCTGTAAACGCGGCAGGGAAGAAAAGTAATACAACATTCTTTCCTTTGAGCGATTCAAGCTTAACCATATTCTTGTTTTCATCCGGGAGTTCAAAGTTCGGAGCCTTCTGGCCTACTATTGCTGACATATATTCGAGGTTTTAATTATTAAATTCTTACAATAATACTAAATAAAAAAAGGCGGTAACATACCGCCCTTTTTTAATAATAATTAAAAACTGAACTATTTTTTAGAAGACAGGTATTTTGCAGTACCGGCATGCGATTCCTCCATACCTTTTTCACCTTTCCTCCAGTTTGCAGGACAAACTTCACCAACTTCTTCAAAGTATTGAAGAGCGTCAACCATACGTAAAGTATCTTCTACGTTCCTTCCCAATGGAAGATCGTTCACAAGCATGTGGCGAACAATACCTTTCTTATCAATAAGGAATAATCCCCTGAAAGCAATGGTAGGGCCTTCTGCAGCAATTTCTCCGTTAGCATCTGCTTTATATCCGCCAAATAATACACCGTAGTTAATAGATATCATTTTGGTTGTATCAGCTACAATAGGATATGTAATTCCTTTAATGCCGCCTTGTTCTTTTGGCATTTGCAACCAACCCCAGTGCGATTGTTCGGTATCGGTTGAACAAGCTACAACGGCTACATCACGCTTTTCAAACTCACCTAATGCTTCCTGGAAAGCATGTAGTTCGGTAGGGCAAACAAAAGTGAAATCTTTTGGGTAGAAGAAAAATACAACATACTTCTTACCTACATATTGATCTAATGAAAAATCGTTGATGATCTGATCACCAAAAGCAACTGCTTTTGCTTTAAAAGATGGGGCTTTTTTACCCACTAATGTTGTTATCATGTTTTACGTTTTTTTAGTGTTAAAATTAAATAGGTGTCAAATATATGAAAGCAATATCAAATTCAGAATGACATAGAATAATCATCCTGAAAATCAATGTATTGCAAACATAAATAGGGATTGGATTACATGTTTCTTCGATACTGTCCACCTACCTCAAACAGTGAGTTGGTGATCTGCCCGAGTGAGCAATACTTGGCAACCTCCATCAACTTATCGAAAAGGTTTTCGTTATGTATAGCGGCAAGTTGTAAATCCTTAATTAGTTTGGGAGCTTTCTCTGTATTTGCTTTTTGCAAGGTGTGTATCATACTTATCTGGTACTCCTTTTCTTCTTTAGTAGAACGAATTACCTCACGCGGTATAATACTTGGTGAGCCTTTTGAAGAAAGGAACATGTTAACCCCGACAATCGGGTATTCTCCGGTATGTTTCAGTCGCTCGTAATACAAACTTTCCTCCTGAATCTTGCCACGTTGATACATGGTTTCCATAGCACCCAATACTCCGCCTCTCTCATTTATGCGATCGAACTCAGCCATAATAGCCTCTTCCACCAGTTCGGTAAGTTCTTCAATAATGAATGAACCCTGTAATGGATTTTCATTCTTAGCCAGACCAAGCTCACGATTAATGATAAGCTGTATTGCAATTGCACGGCGCACGCTTTCCTCTGTTGGAGTTGTTATTGCTTCATCGTATGCATTGGTGTGTAGTGAATTACAGTTATCATATATAGCATAGAGTGCCTGCAATGTGGTACGTATATCATTAAAGTCAATTTCCTGTGCGTGCAATGAACGGCCCGATGTTTGAATATGATACTTCAACATCTGTGAACGCTCATCGCCTCCATATTTCAGTTTCATAGCTTTCGCCCATATACGGCGTGCCACACGGCCTATAACAGCATACTCAGGGTCGATACCATTTGAGAAGAAGAACGATAGGTTAGGTGCAAAGTCATCGATCTTCATTCCTCTTGAGAGATAGTACTCCACAAAAGTGAAACCGTTTGCAATGGTAAAGGCAACCTGAGAAATAGGATTAGCGCCTGCTTCTGCAATATGGTAGCCCGATATAGAAACCGAATAAAAATTGCGGACCTTATTATTGATAAAGTATTGCTGAACATCACCCATTAGTCGGAGCGAAAACTCAGTTGAGAATATGCAGGTGTTTTGTGCCTGGTCTTCTTTCAAAATGTCAGCTTGCACAGTACCACGGACTTGTGAAAGTGCAAATGCTTTTATCTTTTCATATACATCTTTCGGCAGAACCTGGTCACCTGTTATACCAAGCAACATAAGTCCGAGGCCATCATTACCTTTTGGCAATGCACCCTGGTAAGCAGGACGTTTTACACCTTTCTTTTTATAAATAGCATCAATTTTCTTTTGTACTTCTTTTTCCAGCTTATGCTCTTTAATATATAATTCGCATTGCTGGTCAATGGCTGCATTCATAAAGAAGGCAGCTATTATAGAAGCAGGACCGTTAATGGTCATAGATACTGATGTCTTCGGGTCACAAAGATTAAAACCCGAATAGAGTTTCTTGGCATCATCAAGGCAGCAGATAGAAACACCCGAATTACCGATCTTTCCATAAATATCAGGGCGGTGGTCTGGGTCGCGGCCATATAAAGTAACTGAATCGAATGCTGTGGAAAGCCTTTTAGCTGGCATGCTGGCACTTACATAGTGGAAACGCTTATTGGTTCTTTCGGGCCCGCCTTCACCGGCAAACATACGTGTAGGGTCTTCCTCAGAGCGTTTGAACGGATAAACACCTGCTGTATACGGGAATTTGCCAGGGAAATTCTCTTGAAGCACCCAATGCAATATCTCGCCCCATGCCTTGTATGGCGGCACAGATATTTTCGAAATCAGCGTATGAGAAAGAGATTCGGTATGTGTCTTAACTTTGATATCCTTACCACGAACATTGTACACATAATACTCATCGGTGTAACGTTTCACTTCCTGTTCCCATCCGGCAAGCACCTGCATGTTCTCAGGAGTAAGTTTGCCTTCAATCTCTTTTCTCTTCTTTTCTAATTCAGGTTTACTGCCTAGCATTTCTTCCACCTTATGCAAAGCATATAGTTTCTCAGCTAATTCCGCCTGGCTCTCTGCCCATTTACCATAAGATCTTACTGTTTCAGTTATCTCCGATAAATAACGCACCCTTTCCGGTGGTATGATAAATATTTTTTGTGATTGTTCTTCGGCATGCTTATATGATGAATGCAGGTCGGCCTTAGTTTTGACAGCCACCGTATCCATCAATGTCTTGTAAAGGCTGTTCATGCCCGGGTCATTGAACTGCGATGCTATAGTACCGAATACAGGCAGGTTCTCATCCTTTACATCAAATAGTTTATGATTGCGTTTGAATTGCTTTTTCACATCACGCAGTGCATCTTGTGCACCCCGTTTATCGAATTTATTTATGGCAATCACATCAGCAAAGTCGAGCATGTCTATCTTCTCTAGCTGCGATGCAGCACCATATTCAGGTGTCATTACATAAAGCGATACATCTGAACAATCTACCACTTCGGTATCTGATTGGCCAATACCCGATGTTTCTAATAATATTAAATCGAAATTACAGGCCTTGAGAATATCAACTGCTTTGTTAATGCTCTGTGATAATGCCAAATGGCTCTGGCGTGTAGCCATAGAACGCATATACACGCGTGGGTTGCCAATGGCGTTCATACGTATCCTGTCACCCAATAATGCTCCGCCAGTTTTACGCTTCGACGGATCGACACATAAAATTGCAATGGACTTGCCCTCTTCTATTTTGCCCTTAGCAGAAAAATCAATTAAGTAACGGCGCACCACTTCATCTATCAACGATGATTTACCAGCGCCACCCACACCGGTTATACCCAATACCGGTATTACTTTTTTGCCTGATAAGCCCTGTATCTTCTTGTGTACTTCTTTCGCCTTATCCGGAAAATCTTCTACTAACGATATAAGCGCCGCAATCGATTTGGCATCTTTATTCTTCAGTCCTTTTATATGCTTATCAATATCAGAAACCTTTGGTGCTTCATCGCACTTTTGCAGAATATCATTTATCATTCCCTGCAGGCCCATCTTACGGCCATCATCGGGTGAATAGATGCGGGTTATGCCATATTTATGCAGGTCTTTTATTTCATCGGGAAGGATAACGCCACCACCTCCGGCAAATATTTTAATATGCCCGCATCCTTGTTCTTTAAGCAGGTCGAGCATATATTTTAAATACTCATTATGCCCTCCCTGGTACGATGTCATGGCAATGGCATTGGCATCTTCCTGTATAGCACAATTCACCACATCCAAGGCGCTGCGATCGTGCCCCAGGTGAATCACCTCGGCGCCACTGGCCTGCATAATGCGCCTCATAATGTTTATAGATGCATCATGCCCGTCGAAGAGCGATGCTGCAGTTACTATACGTATCTTATTCTTGGGAATATATGGACTTTCTTCAGCTTGCATACTAGTCTGTTATTTTGCAAATGTAAACCAAAACATTCTGGTTTTTCATCCTGCTAAAAGTACTATTTTTACGCTAATTTAAATTATTACAGCAATGAAAGATATTATAGAAAGCTGGAATATAAATAATCGTATAAATATCTACTTACTTGATGCCATAGATGAAGCCAATCTTGGCTCAGTTTCTGCGTCAAAAGGGCGCAATGTTGGAGAGCAATTTGCCCATATGAATAATGTCAGGCTAATGTGGCTAAAAGTTGCTGAACCCGACCTGTTAAAAGGCCTTACAAAGATTGATAAGGAAACCAAGATCTCTAAGAAACTATTGTCGGCCGAACTAGAGAAAAGTGCAAAGGCAATTGCAACACTTTTAGAAAAAGGCTTTAAAGAAAACAAGATAAAAGGGTTTAAACCCAGCCCTTCTGCATTTTTTGCATATTTAACATCACACGAGAGCCACCACCGCGGGCAAATTATGCTTGCGTTAAAACAATCAGGCCACCCCGTTGATCAAAAAACCCAATACGGAATTTGGGAATGGGGTGTACGCTAATCTTTCTTAATTCAAATAACTATGATATCATTTTCACCTAAAGATACCCCTCAAAATATATTCCATGGCCTTATGGTAGGCTCGGTAGCACCAAGGCCTGTTTGCTTTGCCAGCACTATCGATAAAGATGGTAAGCCTAACCTCAGCCCCTTCAGTTTTTTTAATGCTTTTGGTTCTAACCCTCCTATTGTTATTTTCTCACCTGCCCGTTCTGGCCGGAGTGGCAAAACCAAGAATACCCATGATAATGTATTGGATGTACCCGAGGTAGTTATTAATGTTGTTAGCTATAACATGGTACAGCAAATGTCATTAGCCAGTGCTGAGTACCCTAAAGGGGTTAATGAATTTGAAAAATCAGGCTTTACACCTATTGCATCGGAGTTGGTGAAACCATTTCGTGTAAAAGAATCGCCGGTGCAAATGGAATGCGAAGTATTGGGCGTGAAAGAAACCGGTACCGAAGGTGGCGCAGGTAACCTGATCATTTGCGAAATATTGCTCATGCATGTAGATGAAAAAGTACTTATTGACCAGAAAAAGATAGACCCGAACAAAATAGACCTGGTAGGCCGTATGGGTGGCAGCTGGTATTGCAGGGCAAGCGGCAACGCTTTATTCGAATTACACCAACCGGGTGGTACCCTGGGCATGGGTGTTGATTCTCTTCCGGCAAGCATACGTAACAGTAAAATATTAACCGGCAATAACCTGGGGGCTTTAGGTAATGCACCAAAATTGCCTGATATGCAGGGGTATGTTCCGGCAGAAAAATTCAATAGCGAAGAAGAATTACATACCGCAGCAAAGAAGTTGCTAGATAAAAACGCAGTAGAAGAAGCATGGAAACTATTGATAGCCAATTCAAAATAAATTACTTGTAACAAAGTGTGGGGGCTGTTCGTCATACAGCAAAATCACACATCATGAAACCAAAAACAATGCACAAAATTATTTACGTAACCGCTTTTATAATGGGCGGATGTATCATTTCAGACGGTTCTTCAAAAGAGAACTACACCAAACTGCCTGATGAGGGAAAAGCAATTGAAGTAAAAGCTTTTAAAGCCATACATGCCGATGGGGTATTTAATATTTACCTTACTCAGGGCGATAAAGAAGGCGTGATAGTAAAAGGATATTACCCTAAAGACCTGCGAGTGCGAAATGCCGGAGACACTTTAGTGATAGAAGATACATCCAGTTCACATACCGGCCACCTAAGCACTAAGACAGATATTTATATTACCCTTACCAATATTACTTCTATGGAAATTGCATCGGTGGGTACAACCAAGTGCACCGATACTTTGAAGTTAAAGAATTTCGATTTCCAATCGGAAGGAGTTGGAGCAATTACCCTCTGGTTAAATGCCGATACCGTTAAAGGTTCTGAAGATGGTGTTGGTTCAATGACATTGGTGGGTAAGTCTGCTTATGCTGATATATCTGATAATGGGGTTGGTTCACTCGACGGCAATAAATTTACAGTTGGTATACTCCATGTAAATGTGAATGGTGTTGGTGCTGCCAATGTATATGCCGAAAAAGAAATATACATTCAATCATCGGGTGTGGGCGGTGTGCGCTACCGAGGCCCGGCTAAGGTTATGCAAAGCGATAATGATGGTATTGGTGGCGTAAAGCGCGGAGAGTAATTAACTCAAGCTATTTAATAAAACCCCGCTTTATGCGGGGTTTTTCTTTTTAAAACATCTACCTTTGACGGGTAGAAATGAAGAAGCTATTTATTATTACGTTGATATGTTGTTCGAGCCTGTTTGCTAAGGCACAACTTATTGATACACTTCAGAAAGCCATTACCCGAAAGGCTACTTTTGCCTTCAGTTTCACCTCACACAATTCATTTATAACTAATTCTGTTGCCAATATTTTTGGCTATTCCGTGGGTGTAACATTCGATAAAAAACTTACCATTGGCGGAGGTTTTAATACCCTACAAAGCGTCATTACTAAAAATGTAACTATAGATGGCACTTCGGTAAAAGAACAACTAAATTTTGTTTACTTTACGTATTTTGTTCAATACATATTGAGCCTGAGTAAACACTGGAAACTTTATATAATGCCCTTTTGTGTGGGTGTTGGAGGCTCAAGCTATCAATACTCTTATAAACTCTCATTTAATGTTGTTGACTCTTACACCGTAATGCCGTACGAGCCACAGGTAGAACTTGATTATAACTTCAACAAGTGGCTGGGGCTTTATACCCAGGTGGGTTACCGTTTTATGATCTTAAATAACCCTGCAATACCCCAGAATTTCAACTCTCCAATTTATTCTTACGGTGTGCTTTTTTCTCCATTTGAATTCCTTGCAGCAATTTTTCCTCATTCGAAGGCTGAAAAAGCCGTAGAGAACGAATGATAGAAAGACAAGTCCCATCTCTCACAGATTGGTGCATTTATTTCATACTTTTGCAGATAGACGCATTTATACATGAACGAAAACCTGGTTCCCGATAACGAACACTTAAGCTCAGCCGAAAAAGAAGTAGAAAAAGTACTTCGGCCTAAGGAGTTTGCCGATTTCTCGGGACAGGAAAAAGTAGTTGAGAACCTTCGCATCTTTGTTCAAGCAGCTCAGCAGCGTGAAGAAGCCCTTGACCACGTTCTGTTACATGGCCCTCCCGGATTAGGGAAAACCACACTGGCAAATATCATTGCATCTGAACTGGAAGTGAACATACGTATCACATCAGGCCCTGTGCTCGAAAAACCCGGTGACCTTGCTGGTTTGCTTACCAATTTAGGTATGTATGATGTTCTGTTCATCGACGAGATACACCGCCTTAGTCCTGTGGTAGAAGAGTATTTATACTCTGCCATGGAAGATTACCGCATAGATATAATGATCGATTCAGGGCCTAATGCGCGCAGTGTGCAATTGAAATTGAACCCATTTACACTTATTGGCGCTACAACCCGTGCGGGTTTGTTAACCTCTCCTTTGCGTGCCCGTTTTGGTATAAACTTCAGGCTCGATTATTACACTTCGGAATTATTACAACGAATTATAGAACGCTCCTCAGCTATTTTAAATATTGATATTACCGAAGAAGCATCACATGAAATTGCGCGCCGTAGTCGTGGTACTCCACGTATTGCAAACTCGTTGTTGCGCAGGGTGCGTGATTTTGCACAGGTAAAAGGCCAGGGCATTGACTTAGCTATTACCCAATTTGCCTTGAAAGCATTGCATGTAGATGAGAATGGCCTTGATGAAATGGATAACCGCATACTAATGGCCATAGTTGAAAAATTTAAAGGCGGACCGGTAGGCATATCTACTATAGCTATTGCTGTAGGTGAACAGGCCGGAACCATTGAAGAGGTTTATGAGCCTTTCCTGATACAGGAAGGATACCTTGCACGTACACCAAGAGGAAGAGAAGCTACAGATAAGACATACCGTCACCTGAAGAAAATAAGGCATAACTCTCCCGGCCTTTTCTAAATGAACACTGAAACGTATTCAACATTTATAAAGCAGGAAGCAAAACGCCTGGGCTTTGAATATTGTGGTTTTTCAAAAGCAGAATTTTTAGAAGAAGAAGCACCAAGGCTTGAAAAATGGTTACACCAGAACATGCATGGGCAAATGAGCTATATGGCCAATCATTTTGATATGCGGCTTGACCCGCGTATACTTGTTCCGGGAGCCAAGTCAGTAGTATCGCTAATGCTGAACTATTTTCCGGAAGAAAAACAAAATGAAAATGCGCCGCAGATATCTAAGTATGCATACGGCAGGGATTATCATTATGTAGTAAAAGACAAGCTAAAGGAATTACTTGCAACACTGCGTGAACTTGTTGGAGAAGTGAATGGCAGAGCATTTGTAGATTCTGCACCGGTGCTGGAACGCGCGTGGGCAGTTAAAAGCGGCCTAGGTTGGATAGGAAAGAATGCGCAACTCATTCGTCCAAACAGTGGGTCCTTCTTTTTCCTTGCTGAACTTATCATTGATCTGGAATTAGTTTACGACGAACCTATAAAAGATTATTGCGGCACCTGCACACGGTGTATTGATGCATGCCCTACACAAGCCATTGTAGGACCCAATGTGGTTGATGGCAGCAAATGTATTTCGTACTTTACAATTGAATTAGAAGATGCCATACCCACAGAGATGAAAGGCAAAATGGGCGACTGGATGTTTGGCTGCGATGTGTGCCAGGATGTATGCCCCTGGAACAGATTCTCACATCCGCACAACGAAGATAAAATTAAAGCAAACCCGGCTTTACTTCACATGGAACAAAAGGATTGGGAAGAGATAACCGAGGAAGTTTTCAAAAAAACATTTACAGGCTCGCCATTACAGCGTGCAGGGTATGAGGGAATAAAAAGGAACCTGGACTTTATTACATCTTAGTAACACCACGAAATACTTCGAGTATCACATCCTTATACATATGACCAAATGTTGACAGGCACCAAACTTGTAACAATAATTTCTCATCGGGTTTAAGCCACTTCATGGCTTTCAGCAGTTCCTTACGGAACAGCACCCTATCGAAGCTAACTCTTTCGAGTATTTTTTTGCTCATTTCATACATGCTCTTCGAATTTAATATAGCTAACTTAATAATTTAAAAACTCTTTCCCAAACTTTTTGTGGCTTTTTTTTCCACTGCTGGTGAATTAACTCAAACATCGGTTTTTATTAACCCAGCGCTGCAATTTACTTGCCTTGCATTACCGGTGGCCACGTTTTCATGGCTGAGTTATAGAAGGGCCTTTTGGCGGTTGCAATAGTTGTTATTACAGAATCGTACACCGCTGTGTTATTAAGCACTTCAATACTTTTTTTGATATTATCATCATTCCTTAAACCAACTTGTATCCTTCCTTTTTCAAAATAATAACGCGAAGCAATTTCCTGTTCAAGAAGACGTTTGATCTCAGGTTTATACTTTACAAGATCATTTTTCTTCGCCTCGGCAATATCCTTATCTATTTTCTCATACGAAGCTTTTAGGTCGCCGTCATACTTTTCGTTCTCAGTAGTTGCTTTTAATTCTTTTAATAGCTGGTCGCTTTTGGTAGTGTATTTGAAATTATGCGCCTTTACATACTCCACAAATTTTGCGTACTCATCATCGCTTATCGAGAAGCTATCAGGTGCTGCAATGGTAGCGTGGTTCTGTTTGAACTGGGTTGCATAATTAAATATCATGAACTGAGTTTCGAGGTTAATGGTTGCAGCGCTCATTTTTTGTGCATCCATTGCAATATCGGGTGCAATGCCACCACCATCATAAACTACACGTCCGTGTTTTGTCCGGAATGCCGATTTAAGTGAATCCGGCACTTTATTTACAGTACCATCGGCACTGCGGTGTGTATAGTCGAGGGCCTGTATACACCTTCCGCTTGGGGTATAGTATTTTGCAATGGTAAATTTAAGTTGTGAATTATAGCTAAGCGGATGGGTTTGTTGCACCAATCCTTTACCGTATGTGCGCGTGCCTATTACTACTCCCCTGTCAAGATCTTGAATAGTACCTGTAACAATTTCAGATGCCGATGCTGAACCACTGTTAACCACCACTGCAATTCTGATATTGGTATCCACTGGAGTACCGGTAGTAAGGTCGGGGTGATTCCATTCCTTGCTGCGCCCTTTGGTATTTACAACCAATTGGCCTTTGGGTTCAAATATATTTACCAGCTTAACTGCTTCATACAGTAAGCCTCCGGGGTTATTCCTCAGGTCAAGTATCACACCTTTTAAATTATGGTTCTTTTCCAATTCAATCAATGCGTTTCTCACGTTATCACTGGCCTTCTCAGTAAATTCATTAAGCTTTATATATCCGATGTTATCGGTTACCATTCCATAATAAGGCACATTACCTACTCTTATCACTTCACGGGTAATGATATGCTCTTCCGGAGTTGTTGCACCTGGTTTAAGTATCATTAATTTAACTGTTGTACCTGCCTGCCCCTTTAATAGTTTTCCTATATCATCGGTATTTTTTCCTGTAGTTGAAATTCCGTCAATGCTTACAATTTTATCACCTGCATTGAGGCCCGCTTTTGTAGCAGGTGAACCCATATAGGGTTCCGCAATTTCAATTCCATTACTATCGCGTTGTACAATGGCACCTATGCCTCCATATTCACCCGTTGTCATAAATCTGAAGTCTTCAATTTCCGATTCGGGTATGTAATCAGTATATGGGTCAAGTGATGCAAGCATGGCATCAATACTGGTTTTTACCAACTCTCCGGGGTTAATGCTATCCACATAATAAAGGTCAAGTTCTTTTAATGTGGTAGAATAAATATCCAGACTCTTAGATATTTCGAAATAATTATCGGTGAAACTATATGAAAGAAAAGCATAAGTGCCTATGGCCAGTACTACCAATAGCAGGCGAAACTTCTTTAACTTTTTAAACAATTGCGACATCATAATTCAATATTGTTAAGGTACAGGGTCGTACCCATGTTTGTGACTAAAAGGATTACAAGAGAGGAAGCGCTTAACCGCCATATATCCTCCTTTAAAAAAACCATATTTCTTTAAAGCTTCAATACTATACTCAGAACAGGTAGGGGTAAAACGGCAGGCAGGCATGAGCCAGGGAGAAATAGCGCCCTGGTAGAACCTAATAAGCAGAATAAAAAACTTACTTGCCATTGGTCTTATCGACTAGTTTTTGTAAAGTTAGCACTATTTTAGATTCAATTTCGGCATACAGGGCTTTGTCTTTGCTTATATAAACGAACATCATGTGATAATGTTTCACGGCCGTTTCAGCCGCACCGTATAATAGATATTTATTCTTGCGATAAGCCTCTCGCATCCTTCTTTTCAGCAGGTTGCGGTCAACAGCTCTTTTAAAACTTCTGCGTGGAACGGTAAATGCAACCTTTACTGGCTGCTCACCTTTCCCCTCAAAAACACTCCACAATAACCTTACCGGCGGATTACTAAGCGATTTCCCTTCAGCAAAAAGAGTTTCAATAGCTTTCTTCTCATAAAGGCGCTCACTTTTTCGCAGGGTTTGCCTGCGTGCATCAGTTACCATAAAAGGGGAAACTATCTTTTGCGTTTTGCAGGCTTGGCCTTCTTCTTTCCTTTAGGTGCCACTTTAACCACTCTCTTTTTAGCGGCAGGCTTAGCCTTTTTTGCTTTTATAGGTTTTACAACCTTTTTAGCTTTAGGCTTTACCGCTTTTTTGGCTACAAGCTTAACTACTTTCTTAGAAGCAGGCTTAGCTTTCTTGGCAACAGGTTTTACTACCTTAGGTACAGGCTTAGGTTTTTCCACTACCTTTTTAACAGGCTTCGCAACTACTTCAACCTTCTTCTCTATAACTGCTACCGGCGCAACAACTTCCTTAGGTTTCGCAACCGACCTTACATTACGTTTTGGAGGTTGTTTCTTTATTGGGGTCATTTCTTCAATATTCTGAATAGAAAGACTAACCGGCTGCCAATGGTCTTGCTTGCCTTTTTGTTCCCCCCTTAAAAACTGCTCCAATGCCATTGCCATGGAAGGCGCTTGCGGCTGCGGAGCGTGAATATGAAGCTTAAGGCCTGCCTGTATAACCGCTTTAGCTGTTTGTTCGCCAAAGGCAGCTATAAGGGTATGCTGTTGTTTAAAATCGGGGAAGTTGTTTAACAGTGATGTTATACCGGCAGAACTGAACAGCACCAGCATATCATACTCTTCCATTTTAATATCGGTAAGGTTACTGTAAACCGCTTTATATAAAGGAGCCTTTATGTAACGTATGCCCTCCCTGTCAAGCAAGTCGGTGTATTCATCGTTAGGAGCATCGGTACAAGGCAATAAGAATTTTTCTTCTTTATGCTTTTTCTTGATGATTTCTACTAGATCGGCAAATGAGAAGTTGCTATAGAATATCTTCCTTTTTCTGAACTGGATATACTTCTGTAAATAGTATGCCGTAGCTTCTGAAATACAGAAATACTTCATAGTTTCAGGAACAATAACACGCATTTCATTGCATATCCTGAAATAATTATCAACCGCATTCTTGCTGGTCATTATAACCGCGTTGTACGATAATACATCGATGCGCTGTTTACGGAATTCTTTGGCCGGAACACCCTCAACCTGTATAAAAGGCCTGAAATCGACCTCTACATTAAAGTTCCTCGCTATTTCAAAATAGGGCGAACGTTCAATTTCAGGGCGCGGTTGCGAGATGAGTATTTTCTTTATTTTCATTCAGTGTGGGTTCTATTTACCTTACATACCAAGACTCACTTTCGCATATTTAACTAACAGAGCAAAAGGTAAAATTTCAAGGGCGCAAATATACAAAAATAAATACATCATACTTAAGCCTTTGTTAGTCATTAGGATAAACATTTTTATCGTGCGGTAAACAAACAAAAGGGCTATAGCTATAAAAACAGCCTCTAAAATAGCCTTACTGTCAATATTGGGGGCATATGTAAATAGCAGTGCAGCAGGCAGTAATACCAAACCCAAGAAGTGAGCAAAGACATATATCTCCGACAGGTATTCCCAAGCCCTTTGCTGCTGATCGAATACAAAACCCGAGAAAAGAATTACCAGTGTTTTAACCGCATATATAAGGAAAAGAAAAAGGGCCAATGAAGCAAACTCTTTTCCTACACTATGGTAAAGATCATGCCCATAAAGGTGCATAATATGCATACCAAGTATAACCGAAGTACATATAAATATAACAAACAGACCTATGGAAGCAGGGTTTATGCCACTATCATCTTCGGGCATGGTTGCAGTAAAAACCTCACGGAATATTAAAGAAACTTTTTTGGGATAGGCTGCTTTTACCCAGGCAAACAGCAAAACACATAAAAAAAGCAAAGCCGTTATCCAATGTTCAGTAGAAGGGAAACGAAAATTAGGGCTGATATTCATAATCTATCCAATAAACGGCGGTACAAAGTTAATTCTTCTACCATTTATTGGTACGGTTTACCCAAAGAGTTTGCTAAAAAATTCCTCCATTTTACCCACCATCTGAACTTTGATGATGTTGTTCTTGGGTATTTCTTTTTTATTGTAGCGTGAAATAAATATCTGCTCAAATCCCATTTTTTCGGCTTCGGCAATGCGCTGGTCAATTCGGTTAACCGGGCGTATTTCACCCGAAAGGCCAATTTCTCCGGCAAAACAAAACCGGGGCGAAATAGGCACATCTTCACCCGAAGAAAGTATGGCAGTAACAATTGCCAGGTCGGTTGCAGGGTCTTCTACTTTAATACCACCGGCAATATTTAAAAACACATCCTTCGATCCTAAACGGAAGCCGCAGCGCCTTTCTAATACCGCAAGCAACATAGATAAGCGACGCAGGTCATAACCCGTCGATGAACGCTGAGGGGTGCCATATGCTGCAGTACTTACCAATGCCTGCGTTTCTATCATCAATGGCCTTACACCTTCGGTAACAGCAGCAATAGCAACACCGCTTACCGGTTCTTCTCTTGCAGTTATCAATACTTCAGATGGGTTACTCACTTCACGCAAACCTGAGCCATTCATTTCATAAATACCCAGTTCGTTGGTTGAACCAAAACGGTTTTTAGTAGTGCGCAATAACCTGTATATATGGTGTGTATCTCCTTCAAACTGTAATACCGTATCAACCATGTGCTCTAATACTTTAGGACCTGCAATAGAACCATCTTTTGTAATGTGGCCGATAATAAAGACAGGCACCTGGGATGTTTTAGCATACCGCATAAGGTCCGCGGTACATTGACGTATTTGAGATATGCTACCCGGGGCAGAATCAATTAAACTCGTATAAAGTGTTTGAATAGAATCTATAACCAGCAGTTGTGGTTTTATCTGCTCTATCTGCTGAAATATATTCTGAATGGTTGTTTCTGTAAGTATGTAACAATTATTGTTTTTTATGCCAATGCGTTCAGCGCGCATACGTATCTGCTCCTGGCTCTCTTCACCCGATACATAAAGCACTTTTAAATTGCTTGCAGAAAGTGCAACCTGCAACAACAATGTTGATTTACCTATACCCGGTTCTCCACCAAATAAAACAAGTGAGCCTTGAACCAATCCTCCGCCCAGCACACGGTTCAATTCTTTATCGGGCAAAGGAAAGCGAAGGGTGTTGCCCGGCACAATATCTGAAATAAGGTGTGGTTTATCAGATGTAATAGAATAGGATTGCTTACTATGTGATTGCTCCTTTTGAATTACCTCTTCCACATAGGTATTCCACTCTCCGCAATTAGGGCATTTACCTATCCATTTAGCTGACTGAGAGCCACAATTCTGGCAAAAAAATGATGTTTTGGTCTTTGCCATGGGCTTAAATGAACTTTATTTTGCGTGCTGCAAAAGCGCACATACGCAGCAATAAAAATCCATGTTTAAAACGCGAAATATTTGTGGTGCCGTAGGTCCTTTCTTTATAGCGAATAGGTACTTCAACCATTTTAAGGTTCAGTTTATGCGCACCAAAAAGCAGGTCGTAATCTCCAAACGGATCGAACTCACCAAAGAAGGTACGGTTCTGTTTCAGGTAACTATAATCATCGCGGAAAATAACCTTGGTACCGCACAAGGTATCTTTAAATGGCCTGTCTAATAACCAAGTAAATGCAATGCTGAAGAACTTATTGCCCAGTAAATTCAAAAAGCGCATGGCTTCTTTATCCATAGGATAAACAAGACGGGAGCCATTTATAAAATCACCTTTGCCCGATGCCATCGCATCATAAAATTTAGGAAGGTCTTCAGGCGGAACAGTAAGATCGGCATCTAATATCATAAGTATATCGCAAGTGGCCATATCAAATCCAACCCTAACAGCATCACCTTTACCTTTCCCTTTTTGCTGGCCTATTTTAATATCATACTGTCCGGCATATTTCTGCTGTATCTTTTGAATAGCATCCCAGGTATCATCAGTTGAATTACCTTCAATAAATATTATTTCAATATGGCTGCCAAATTTGGGTAAGCGGGTAATGGCATTTTCAATATTGCCACTTTCGTTACGGGCAGGTATTACGACCGATACTGAATACTCTTTATCTTTTCCAACCGGCAATGGTTTGGCAAACGAAAACTGGTTCATGCAAAAATGCCTGAAGAATGGCAGCTTGGCTATGTACCTGTTGAATAAAGGAGCAATAAGCGGAATATTAAATGGCAAAAGCATACGACCTGTGCTGCGGTACACATCAAAGCCCGAAATATAAAGCAGGTTATTCAAGTCATTCTTTCCCAGCCAGTTGAGGTTATCTGTTTTGGTTTTAAGCCCCATCGCTTCTGCCATTTTTAAGAACGGCTCCCACAAATAATTATGATAGGTTACTATAACTTTTGTGCGGCTATGGCAGAATTTATGTAAAGAGGTAAGCACCTGCTGAACATCATTTAAATGGCCAATAAGGTTTGAAAGAATTATCAGGTCAAACTGCTCATTGAGGGTAATATCTTCGGCAGCCATACAGTGGAATTCCAATGAAGGGAACTGGTTTTTAGCTTCCTCTATCATAGAAGCGCTGAAATCAATACCAACCTTCCTTTTACCTTTTATGTCATTCAGTAATTCACCTGTACCACAACCAATTTCAAGCACAGAAAGCCCTTCGTGGGCAAAGTAATTGCAGAAATAGGTTATATCATTCCAATAAAAAGAATGCCTCTTTCTTTGTTTGGCACGCCTTTTAGCCTGCTTTTCAAAATATTCCAGTCGTCGGTTGTCTGTCTCCCTCACTTTTTACAAAATTGAGGGTAAAAGTAGTGATATTCCCCATATTTTTAAATGCTGTTATTTAGACCCCCTTTCAGCTAAATGTATTATCTTTGGTCTAATATTTAAATCAATATACATATGTTACTTTTTCTAGATGCAATAAAACCAGGAGAGATCATACTGATACTTGCTATAGTGCTGGTGTTTTTTGGTGGTAAAAAGATACCTGAACTAATGCGTGGATTAGGCCAGGGCATAAAAGAATTTAAAGATGCTTCTAAAGGAAATACCGATACCGATAGTTCTAAGAAAAGCACTGATACTACCCAAGGACAGATCAAGTAATCTCACCGGGGTTTTTGCCCCAACAGGAACGGTGTTTGTTATTAAAAACAATGTTTTTAACTTTTCACCGTTTGCATAGTCTAACTTCAATTAAGGTATACCTGGTACTGCTGTGAGAAAACTACTTAGGATATTAACCCTTCTTTTTTTACCATTACTTGCTGGAGCAACTCACCAGGTATCAGGGTACATTAAGTTCGACCATATAAGTGGTACAACATACCGCGTTACCCTTGTAAGTTTTACCAACGGCGATTCAATAACTTCTGGCAACTGTAATACACTGGCCGATAGAGACACCATGCGCATGTTTTGGGGCGATGGTACCTCTGATGTGCTGGTACGCTACAACTCAAACGGACCTACCCTTGACCATAATGGTTATCCCGGTGGGCAGGGAATATGCCCATGCCGGAAAATGAATCTCTATTCCGGGGTGCATCAATTTCCAGGCCCTGGCTCATACCATATGTGGATAGATGATGCCGATCGCATGTTTAATATTGTGAACATTCCGAATTCAGGTAATGATGACTTTTATTTGTTTACAACACTAAATATAAGCCCTTTTTTTGGGGATAGTGTTTCAACACCAATAATTACCCACCCGCTTGTTTGTGAATACGCTTGCACAGGGCAGTGTTATTATTACAATCTGGGTGCATATTCAACTGTAGGAGATAGTATTTCATATTCTTTGGGAAATTGTTTAGTGCTTGGAGGGCAAACAGCTCCCGGATATTTTATTCCGGCTGGAGCAAGTATTGACCCGGTAAGCGGAACACTGGCATGGTGTAACCCAAGTGCACCCGGTATTTATAATTTTTCTATCCGTATAATATCTTACAAACATATAGTCGTACCCGGTGACCCTCCTACATGGCGTGCCATTGATACTATGGATGTTGAACTGGAACTGATTGTTTCGGGAAATTGTGTTGTTCACGACCCTAAAATAACGGGACCAAGTGATACCTGTGTTATTGCAGGCCAAATATTAAAGCTTAACTATACTGCCACTGATCCGGATGTTTTCTTTTTAACCATGAGCGCTGCAGGCCAGCCATTCTCCAGTAATCCTCAAGCTAGCTTTACCAGTAACACAGCGGCACATCTCATTAAGGGTACATTTGTGTGGCAAACTAACTGTACTGAAGTGCGGAATGCACCTTATCAGATTACTGTGAAGGCAACTGATCCGGGTAACGGAACCACCATATTAAATGCTTATCAAACCACAAACATTCATGTAATTGGCCCGCCTATTACAGACCTTAAAGCAGCGGTAGCAGGAAATTCCGTTAAACTAACGTGGGATCCAAGTACCTGCAAACAGACTGTAGGTTATAATATTTACAGAGCAATTGGATGTGACAAATACACACCCGGCCCTTGCCAAACGGGCGTACCACCATCTTCCGGCTATATTTATATTGGAAGTACCGCTGGTTGGAGCAATGTTACATTTACTGACAGTACAGTTGTTCCCGGTTTGTACTATAGTTATATTGTAGATGCTGTTTATCCTGCAATTGCAGGCTCAGCACAAAGTATTGCATCAAATGATACCTGTGTATTTATAAGGCGCGATATACCGTTATTAACCAATGTGAGTGTTGACAGTACTGCATCTGGCACCGGAAGGATCTATGTCCGCTGGATAAAACCAAAATCAGATGCATTAGATTTTGATACTACCACATTTACGGGGCCCTATACATATCTGTTATCAAGGGCTACCGGAATAAATGGCACCAGCTATACTCAGGTAGCTAAGCGTACCTATCCTTATTTTGGCTCATCAACCGATACTACTTTTAAAGATGTTTCTTTAAATACCTCTGGTACAGGTTATAGGTACAGGCTTAATTTCTTTTACCACGATAGCTTATCCGTTGGAACATCACCGGAAGCTTCATCTATATTCCTGACAGCCAAACCGAGTAACAACCTCATAGATCTTTCGTGGAAATCGGTTGTTCCCTGGACCGACTCTGCTTATATGATATACAGAATGCCACCTTTAGCTACCTCTTATACTTATCTTACAACCGTAAAAGGCAACATACATACCTATACTGATACGGCACTTACTAATACCAAAACTTACTGTTATTATATAAAGTCACTGAGCTATTATGCCGATACAACTATTCTGCACCCACTCGTTGATTCCTCGGAGGAAATATGTTCGGCACCTAAAGACACCATTGCCCCATGCCCTCCTAAACTGGCTGTATCAGCGCAATGCAATACATTCCAGGATTCTTTAATATGGAATAACCCTGACCATACCTGCCCAGCCATAAAAAATACAGTTGAATATTATAATATCTATTATACTGCCGTGCAGGGTAATGACATGATACTTATAAAAACAATAAACAATGTTAACGATACCATATTTGTAAACGATAGTTTACAGTCGGTAGCCGGATGCTATGCTGTTACAGCGGTTGATTCGTTTGGAAATGAAAGCAAGCTTGTTCCGGGTTGCGTTGATAATTGCCCTCAATATACATTGCCAAATGTGTTTACCCCTAATGGCGATAACCAGAACGACTTCTTTACACCGATACTTCCATACCGGTATATCAAGAGTATCGACATAAATATTTTCAACCGTTGGGGCCAGGTAATGTTCCATACCAACGACCCTATGATAAACTGGGATGGCAGAGACCAAACCACGCATGGCCTATGCCCCGATGGGGTATATTACTACATATGCGTAGTGAACGAAATACGTGTTACCGGGGTGCAGCCTATTACCCTTAAAGGGTTTGTTCAGCTAATCAGATAATAAATCACAATTCTAATTTCAATTGATCGTAGGCAAGATGCATGCCTTTAGGTAGCTCTTTTTCCACGTCAGCATGTTTGCCTAACTGGTGGCTTATGTGCGTAAAATAAACCTCTTTCACTTCTAATTCCCTTGCCACACTGATAGCCTCTTCCAGGGTAAAATGAGAAATATGCTTTTCTCTTCTTAGTGCATTAAGTACTAAAATATCAGACCCTTTTATCTTTTCTTTTTCCTCAAGCGGAATAAAATTTGCATCGGTAACATAACTAAAACCCCCTATCCGAAATCCCCAGATGGGTAATTTGTGGTGCATCACTTTCAGGGGAATAAAATGCGTTTCCCCAATATTGAAAGGCTTTCCGTCTATATTATGTAATATAATTTCAGGTATGCCGGGGTATTTAATCTCCGAGAAAATGTAAGGATACATTTTCCTTATGGCACTCTCAACATTATTATCGGCATACACATCAATAGCCTTGCCCATTACAAAATTAAATCCGCGTATATCATCCAAACCAGCAACGTGGTCGCGATGTTCGTGGGTATATATAACTGCATCAAGGGTTTTTACCTTTTCCCTCAGCATTTGTTCCCTGAAATCGGGTCCCGTATCAATCACAAATACCTGCCCCTCATTTTCTATCATTACTGAGGAACGTAATCGTTTATCTCTGCTATCTTTTGATTGGCATATCTCGCACTGGCAGCCTATTACAGGAACTCCCTGAGATGTACCGGTGCCGAGAAAAGTGATCTTCATATTGCCAAAATAAGTGAAAGTTTGATAGTGCTGATTTTCGTCAAAAATAAGGACTCTCAGATTGTTAGTCAAATGTAAATAAATAAGTTCCCGGCAGGCAAACTTTCGAATGAAAAAGAAATACTTTTGCATCACTCAGAAAAAAAACATGGAACAGGACAAATTGATAAAAAGCGCCCTTATATCTGTATTTGATAAAGATGGCCTTGAGCCCATCATTCGCCAACTTGAAAAGAACGGCACAACACTTTACAGCACTGGAGGAACACAAAAGTTCATTGAATCATTAGGTGTAAAAGTTATACCTGTAGAAGATCTTACCTCATATCCTTCAATACTTGGCGGCAGGGTTAAAACATTGCACCCTCGCGTATTTGGCGGCATATTGGGCAGGCGCGAATTAGCCAGCGATGTGGCAGAATTTGAAAAGCATGAAATACCACCTATCGACCTGGTAGTGGTTGACCTGTATCCTTTCGAAAAGACTGTGGCCAGCGGAGCTGCCGACGCCGATATTATTGAAAAGATAGATATTGGTGGTATTTCGCTTATCCGTGCAGCGGCTAAAAATTTCAACCATGTTACTGTAGTTCCTTCAAAGGAAGAATACCCTATGCTGCTTGATATATTAAGCAATCAAAAAGGTAAAACAACATTACAGCAACGTAAAGAGCTTGCCAACAAAGCATTTGGAGTAAGCTCACATTACGATTCACAGATACATTCTTACTTTTCCGGTAACGCTGCAAGCTTCGAAAAGAAGGTTTTTGGTGCTAAGCCATTACGATATGGAGAAAACCCTCACCAGAAAGCAACCTTTTATGGCGATTTGGAAAAGGTATTTACCCAATTGCATGGTAAAGAACTTTCATACAACAACCTGCTCGATATTGACGCTGCTATTAACCTGATGAGCGAGTTTAATGAAACTACCTATGCAGTTATTAAACACAATAACGCATGCGGCTTGGCTTCGCGCCCTAATGCCCTGCAGGCATGGAAAGATGCACTGGCTGGTGACCCGGTTTCGGCTTTTGGAGGCATTATTATCACCAACAAAGCGGTAGATACTGAAACGGCTAAAGAAATAGATAAGCTCTTTTTTGAAGTTTTAATAGCTCCGGCCTTCGAAAGTGAGGCTTTGGAGGTGTTAAAACAGAAAAAAAATCGTATCTTGTTAAAGTTGCATTCTTTCACATTCCCTGAGAAGAATTTCCGTTCACTACTTAACGGAGTTGTAGAACAGGAAAGGGATTGGAAGACGGATACAATAGCAGATATGAAACAGGTAACTAAAGTTGCGCCGACAGAAAAAGAAAAGACTGACCTTGAGTTTGCGAATAAAATTGTAAAGCATGTAAAGTCGAATACTATTGTGCTGGCTAAGAACAAACAATTACTGGCAGCAGGTACCGGGCAAACATCGCGGGTTGATGCTTTGAAACAATCAATTGAAAAAGCAAAGAGTTTTGGCTTTGACCTGAAAGGCGGAGTAATGGCATCAGATGCTTTTTTCCCTTTTCCTGATTGTGTTGAAATAGCACACAAAGCAGGCATAGATGCTGTGATACAGCCGGGCGGTTCAATAAACGACAAGTTATCTATAGAATATTGCGATAACAATAACATGTCCATGGTAACAACCGGGACAAGACATTTTAAACACTAACCTATTAACTTTTACCCACAAGTATGGCCTCTTTATTCAGTTTTTTACAACAAGATATAGCGATTGACCTTGGTACTGCCAACACAATTATCATCCACAACGATAAGGTGGTAGTAGATGAGCCATCTATCGTGGCCATAGACCGCATGTCGGGCAAAGTAATAGCAGTAGGAAGGATTGCCCAGCAAATGCATGGCAAAACCCACGAGAACATAAAAACTATACGCCCGCTTAAAGATGGTGTTATTGCCGACTTTAACGCAGCTGAACACATGATACGCGAAATGGTGAGGATGTTATACTCAGGAAAAAAGTGGTTCACCCCTGCCCTGCGTATGGTTATTTGCATTCCTTCAGGCATCACTCCGGTTGAGCAACGTGCGGTAAGAGATTCAGCAGAACACGCAGGCGGAAAAGAAGTTTACCTGTTGCATGAGCCTATGGCTGCAGCAATTGGCATTGGTATTGATGTAGAAGAACCTATGGGTAACCTTATTGTGGATATTGGTGGTGGAACAACTGATATTGCGGTAATAGCGTTGGGCGGTATTGTTTGCGATAATTCAATACGTGTTGCAGGTGATGAATTTACAGGCGACATTGAAGAATACATGCGCCGCCAGCACAACATGCTTATAGGTGAGCGTACTGCAGAGCGTGTGAAAATTGAGGTTGGTGCTGCAATGACAGAAATAGAAAACCCTCCGCCTGATTACGCAGTACATGGCCGTGACCTTATGACCGGTATCCCGAAAGAGATACAGGTATCGTATTCTGAAATTGCACATGCCGTTGACAAATCAATTTCAAAAATTGAAGAAGCAATTCTGCAGGCACTTGAAAAAACTCCGCCAGAACTTTCTGCAGATATCTACCGTACAGGTATTTACCTGGCAGGTGGCGGTTCTATGCTTCGCGGGCTCGACAAACGTATTTCAATGCGTACAAAGCTACCCGTACATATTGCAGAAGATCCATTACGTGCCGTGGCAAGGGGTGCAGGTATTGCATTGAAGAATATCCATCGTTTCCCTTTCCTACTCAAATCATAATCTCGCAGAGATAAACTTATTAAAACCAGCGCCTGCCAATGTATGGCATAATTGCATTTTTCAGAAGACATTATTTTGCAGTTCTTTTCGCGGTGTTGGAATTTTTGTCCCTTTATTTTGTTTTTAAAGACAATTACTACCACCAGGCAGGCTTCTTCAATTCAGCCAATAGTGTTGCAGGTTCGTTTTATAAAACCTATAACGACGTCACTTCTTATTTCAACTTAAAGACGGAGAACAAACAACTGGCAGAGGAGAATATGCGCCTGCATAATAACCTTTCTGCTATTACCGACACAAGTAAGAAACCTAAGATAGCCCATACCAATCCGTATGGCCAGCAATTTAATTTCACCATTGCCGAAGTAATAGATAATTCCACTAACCAGATCAGTAATTATCTTACACTTAATGTTGGCAAGCAACAGGGAATAACAGAAGGCATGGGTGTTATATCGCCATCAGGCGTCGTAGGTGTAGTTATTGGTGTATCAGACCATTACTCAGTTGTAATGTCGATGCTGCACAAAAATTACCAGTTAAGCGCCATGCTGAAAAAAGGCGGGGCATTTGGTACCATTACCTGGAAGGGCGATGATTATCGTTTCGCATTGTTATCGCAAATACCGTTAAGTGAACAGGTTAATGTAGGCGATACTATTGTGTCAAGCGGATATTCAACCATGTATCCAAAGGGTATTACAATTGGGGTAGTAGAAAAAGCAGAACCCATTCCTACTCAATATTTTTATACTATTAAAGTGCGTTTAACCACAAACTTTAAAAAGCTTGGATTCGTATATGTGGTGAGCGACCTGATGAAAACAGAGAAAACAGAATTAGAAGAGAATGCGCATAAAGCAAATGAGGGGAAATGATTAACGACTGGAGCAAAAATATAGCACGCTTCTTTGTATTCGTACTCATACAGGTATTGATATTGAAACATATTGATGTGAGCAGGTTCATTAATCCGTTCCTCTATGTAATATTCCTGCTTATGCTGCCTATACGTATGAATAAAGCAACTGTGCTTTTCATAGCTTTCTTTACGGGCCTGACCATTGATATGTTTTATAACACTATGGGGTATAATGCTGCAGCCTGCGTATTTATGGCTTATTGCAGGCCTGCTGTACTTCGGTTCTATGCGCCTAAAGGTGAATATGATACCTCTGCAAAACCTACACTGCAATCAATGGGGCTGCCATGGATGCTCAGCTATGTAAGCACAATGGTATTCCTTCACCATTTTGCTTTGTTCTTTCTTGAAGCGCTTACCCTGTCTTCCTTTTTCACCACGCTTGCAATTGTTATTGTAAGTGGCATCACTACGGTTGGCCTTGTACTTCTTAGCCAGCTCATCATGCAAAGGAGAAGAACATGAATAACGTATTCGCCTTACGGAAGTATATTATCGCAGGTATTTTCGGAATCACATGCATTGCGTTTGTTTGCAGGCTCTTTTACATGCAGGTTGTTGATGACCAATATAAGCTCGATGCCAGTAACGAAACATTCAGGCACATTACCCAATATCCTCCACGTGGTTGCATAAAAGACAGGAACGGTAAGTTACTTGTAACTAATGAAGCCGCGTATGATCTTGTGGTAATACCTAACCAGGTAAAAGACTTTGACACCAATTCTTTTTGCAGCGATTTGGGAATTACCAAAGCAGATTTTATAACAGGTATTAAAAAGGCCACTATTCTTAATACTGCTGCGCACGCTTCGGTGTTTATGAAAGAGGTTACACCTGAAATTTATGCTGCTTTTGAAGAGAAAATGTACAAGTACCATGGTTTTTACTCTGAGGTACGTACAGTACGAAAGTACCCGATGAACATAGCTCCCCACTTATTAGGCTACCTGGGTGAGGTGAGTAAAGAACTGTGTGAACGAAACCCAAGGTATAAAGAGGGGGATTATGTGGGTATGAGTGGTATTGAAGAATCATACGAAGAAGCATTGGGTGGCAAAAAAGGCGTAAAAATTACTGTAGTTGATGCTATGAATAAAGAGGTAGGCGACTATAAAAACGGTAAATACGATACACTGCCTGTACCTGGCGAAAACCTTACCTGTAGCATTGATGCAACGTTGCAGGCCTATGGAGAAAAGTTGATGGAAAATAAAGCCGGTAGTATTGTTGCAATTGATCCTTCAACCGGTGAAGTACTGGCGCTTGTTTCTTATCCTGAATATGACCCGAATCTGTTGGTGGGAAATATACGTGCAAAGAATTATGGAAAACTGGTATTGGATACAATAGACATTCCTTTATTTAACCGTGCTTTAATGGCTGCATATCCTCCCGGCTCAACATTCAAGCCAATAGAAGCACTTGTTGCACAACAAGAGGGTGTGCTTACTGAAAACACTTCATATTCGTGCCCTGGAGCTTTTCACCTGGGAAGTATATCTATTGCCTGCGATGCCGCACATGGCACATTACAATTAGAACCTGCAATTGCAAAATCATGCAATACCTATTTCTGTAATGTGTTTATGAGCATGATGAATAACCGCGGATTTAACACATTCGAAGAAGCTTATGATACATGGCGAAAGTATGTAATGAGTTTTGGATTGGGTACCCGCCTTGATATTGACCTGCCAAGTGCCTTGCGGGGTAACGTTCCTTCTATAGATTATTACAACCGTTTTTTTGGTAAAGGCCACTGGAAGGGTAGCACAGTAGTTTCGCTGGGCATTGGCCAGGGAGAAATGCTTCTTACACCTTTGCAATTGGCAAACGAAGCAGCAATTATAGCTAACAGAGGCTATTACTATACCCCGCACGTTATTAAATCGATAGGCGATAAAAATATTGTTCTAAAAAAATATACCACACGTCATAATATACCTATTGAAGCGAAATATTTCGATGTGGTAGTGGAAGGCATGTCGGAAGTAGTAGCAGAAGGTACTGCCGCAGCAAGTAAAATACCAGGCATAACCATGTGCGGAAAAACGGGCACCGCACAAAATCCTAATGGTCGGAATAATTCATTGTTCATTGCCTTTGCTCCTATGGATCATCCTAAAATAGCAATATGTGTAGTAGTTGAACGTGGTGGTTGGGGTGCTGAATGGGCTGCGCCGCTTGGAAGTTTGATGATTGAAAAATACCTGACCGATACAATTAAACGACCAGATGTGGAAAAGAGAATGTTGGATGGTAACACACTACAATACCTGGCAATGGAAAAACTGGCTCCCAAGCACAAGGCAAAACCAAAACATAAAAAATGAACGAGCGCAGGAGTAGCATAGTTCCTTATATAGACTGGTTCACTGTCGGGGTATATTTTTTCCTGGTAATAATTGGCTGGATGAATTTATACTCTGCTGTATACAACCCCGTACATCCCAGCCTGTTTGATTTCTCACAGGCATATGGTAAGCAGTTTATTTGGTTAGCAACGGCTTTTATTATGGCCTTTCTTATAATGCTTACTGAAGCAAGTTTTTTCTCGGTATTCGCATATTTCCTATATGGTATAGTTGTGTTTTCATTACTTGCGGTAAGATTTATCGGGAAAGGTATTAAAGGAAGTCATTCCTGGTTTCGCTTCGGATCAGTGGGAATACAACCTGCCGAACTTGGTTCATTTGCCATTAATCTTGGCCTTGCCAAATACCTGAGCAATGAGAACATTAAAATGACCAAAGCCGCAGTGCGTCTTCGGGCAATCGCTATGATAGTAACCCCCATACTATTTATTCTTTTTGAAGATGAAACGGGTGTTGCGCTTACATACACTTCATTCATTTTTGTAATGTACCGCGAAGGTTTATCAGGTAATGTTTTATTAATAGGCTTTCTGACTATTGTATTATTTATTCTCACATTGGTAGGTAGTAAGCTGGTTCTTACCTGCGTATTAATTGGTTTAGCAGTACTGGCATTGCTTTTGTTCACAAGACGAAAAAGAAAAGATATAACCAAGGTAGGGGGGGCACTACTTTTAGCTTTGCTGGTTGTATGGGGTACCGACTTTGCATATAAACACTTAGAGGCTCACCAGCGCACAAGAATTGATGTCTTCCTTGGCAATAATAATGTTAATAAAAATAAAGAAGGCTATAACCTTAACCAGGCAGAGATAGCTATTGGTTCAGGAGGTTTTCTGGGAAAAGGATATTTACAGGGGACACAAACTAAATACAACTATGTGCCTGCTCACGCCACTGATTTCATTTTTTGCACCTTATGTGAGGAATGGGGCTTCGTCGGAGCAGCGTTTATTGTGCTGCTTTATTTCACTCTATTGGTCAGGATCGTTTTCCTGGCAGAACGACAGCGATCTGCCTTTAGCCGAATTTACGGATATGGCGTGGCATCACTTTTCTTTATTCACATTGCAGTAAACGTGGGTATGACTCAGGGATTAATACCCGTTATCGGTATTCCTTTACCCTTTATGAGCTATGGTGGTTCGTCGCTTTGGTCATTTACTATACTCCTATTTATCTTTTTGCGCCTTGATGCAAACAGGATGCAGATTTTGAAGTAATCTTAGCGACTCTTTAGATTTTTATAGATCATTTCATAGGTAGGTACCGCAACATTAAATTGCTTGGCCTGCTTTACCACATATCCCGTTAAAGAATCTACTTCAGTATTTTTACCTTTTTGGAAGTCGCGGTGCATAGATGTTGTAGTATCTTTAGGCAAGGCAAGCATCGTTGCAACAGTCTTTTGAATAATATCATCAGGGAACTCTATTCCCTTTGCATCGGCAACTGCTTTAATTTCATATAATAATAGCATCAACAGTTTTTTGTGTTCTTCGCTTGCCAGTATTTCACCAAAACCCGCATTTAAATAAGATGTAAGTGTTGCCATGGGTGATATGAAAAGAAACTTTTTCCAGATTGTCTCCTGGATATTATCAGGTAGCCTGGCATCTATTCCTGCGTCTTTAAAAAGTGCTTCTGCAAAACTCGCTTTCTCCGATGTTCCATTTTCAGAATCAAAGAAGAATGTTGCCATGTTTCCTGTTTCTTTTACCAATCCGTAATCACTTAATTGTGCCACAATATAAACACAACCCATCCACACTTCATTAGCCGGGAACATAGCGCTTATCCTCTCACTGCTATCTACACCATTGTGCAAAGGAAGAATAACAGTCTGCTTACCTATACATGGCTTAAGCTGATTCATGCTTTTCTCAAGGTCATAACTCTTAGTGCAACATATCAAATAATCTACCACCCCTATTTGTTGAGGTTGTGAGGTAACCAGTTTAGGGTGAATAACAAAATTGCCCTTTGTTGTTTCCAACTTTAGTCCATTCTGCTTAATGGCTTTTTCATTTTCTCCGCGAGCGATAAAATAAATCTCTACATTCTTAGAATCAGCATAATGCCTGGCCAATAAGCCCCCAAAGTACCCACCTACTCCGCCTATGCCAGCTATTGCAATCTTGGTTGCCATATTTATTTATATCAGGCAAAAAGTTTAATGATTATGTAAATAACGCAAATAGAAATGATTGCCACCACAATAGAATATGGATTCGCAAAATTTATGGTCCAGCCCAGGTTCGATCTTTTAGGTGGAAATATCCTTTTGTCTTGAGGGTTGTAATAAAAAATACCGGCTCTCCAGTTAGCCGGATCATCGCGCCACTTATCTGATGTTTCCTGATCAGGTTTTTCCATGTGCGTTATAAATGTACCATGCAAAAATAAGAAAAGGCCAACTTTTCAGTTAGCCTTTTCTATAGATTATTATAAAGCCCTCCCTTGGGGAGGGTTGGGTGGGCCCCTTATGCAGTTACTCTTGTAGCAACTTTTGGTGCAGCGCCAAGAATCTCTTTGCTAGCACGGCTTGCATATTGCTCAAAGTTTTTCACGAATGACTTAGCCAGATCATTTGCTTTTGCATCATACGCGTCCTTATCTTTCCATGTGTTTCTTGGGTTAAGTATTTCAGCAGGAACCTCAGGGCAAGTTGTAGGTATTTGCAGATCAAATATTGGCAATGTCTCAAATTTTACTTTCTCTAATGAGCCATTAAGAGCCGCGGTGATCATAGCACGGGTGTAAGATAATTTCATCCTACTACCAACACCATAAGGCCCGCCTGACCAACCTGTATTCACCAGCCAAACATTTACTTTATGTTTTTCGAGTTTTTTACCAAGTAAGTCAGCATATTGTATTGGGTGTAAAGGCAAGAATGCCTTGCCAAAACAAGCTGAGAACGTTAATTGCGGTTCAGTAACACCTACTTCGGTACCAGCCACCTTAGCGGTGTAGCCTGAAATAAAGTGGTACATTGCCTGGTTAACGGTAAGCTTTGATATTGGAGGTAATACACCATAAGCATCACAGGTCAGGAAGAAAATATTCTGAGGTATTCCTGCTACTGAAGGCTCAACTGCATTATCAATAAAATGGATTGGATATGCAGCACGGGTATTTTCAGTAACTGAAATGTTATCGTAGTCGACAGTAGAAGTGTTTGTATGGCACCTGGTATTCTCTAACAATGAACCAAAACGCACAGCATCAAAGATCTGTGGTTCTTTTTCTTTTGAAAGATTTACGCATTTTGCATAGCAACCACCTTCAAAGTTGAAAATGGTTTTATCAGACCATCCATGTTCATCATCGCCAATAAGGCCACGTGCAGGGTCAGCAGACAATGTTGTTTTACCGGTACCCGAAAGGCCGAAGAAAATAGCTGTATCGTTGTTCTTACCAATGTTAGCAGAACAGTGCATAGAAAGTACGCCTTGCATTGGCAAAGTGTAGTTAAGCATAGTGAACATCGATTTCTTTATTTCGCCGGTGTATGCTGAACCGCCAATAACCACTTGCTTATCGGTAAAGTTGAGCATGGTAAAGTTGTGCTGCCTTGTTCCATCAATTTTTGGGTCAGCTTTAAAGCTAGGCAGGCAAATAATATGCCATTCAGGTTTAAAGTTCTTTATCTCTTCAGCATTAGGGCGGAGGAAAAGGTTGGTTGCAAATAAGTTTGCCCAAGGTGTTTCGGTAACTACACGAACACTTACACGGTAAGCTGTATCGGCACATACAAATGCATCGTGCACATAAACAGTTTTGCCTTTGGCATGTTCTAACATCCTTTTGCGGAGAGCAGTAAACTTTTCAGGCTCAAAAGGGAAATTCACATCGCCCCACCAAACGGTATCTTTTGTAATTGCATCCTTTACAGTAAACTTATCTTTAGGCGAACGGCCGGTGAACTCTCCGGTATCAACCATTAAAGCGCCGGTATCATTAAAAGTACCTTGTCCGAGTTGAATAGTTTTTTCGATAAGCTGAGCAGGGCTCAGGTTCCAGTAAATGGTATCAAGACCGTCAAAGCCCAGGTTAGCTAAAGTTGCCGATTCTGATTTCATCCCAATGTTCTTCATGTGATTGTTTTTTGTGACGTTATTATTTGGGTTAACTATTTTTTAAGATCATATATTGCCGAATACTTATGTGTGGCATAGTTCATAAAGTACTTAAAGTTAAGCTTCTCTCCTGTAACATGCTTACATAATTCTTCAGCCGAATAAAATTTTCCGTGTCTGTGTATCTTCTCACGCAACCATTTTAACAATGGCAGCATGTTGCCCTTTTCAATATGTTGCTGTAATCCTTTAATATCCTTACTGGCCTGGTGAAAGAACTGAGCCGCGTAAAAGCTTCCTAATGAGTAGGTTGGGAAATAACCAATGCTACCGTGCGACCAATGCACATCCTGCAACACACCTTCGGCATCAGAAGTTACTTTCACACCGAGATATTTTTTATAGTGTTCGTTCCAATATTCAGGTAATTCCGAAACCTTGATCTTGCCTTCCATCAATCCCTTTTCTATTTCATAACGAATAAGGATATGGAAATGGTATGTAACCTCATCGGCTTCGATACGCACCAATGATGGTTTAACCAGGTTTATGCCTTTATAGAATTGTTCGAGTGATACATTTTTAAGGTGTGCCGGGAAATAACTTTGCAGGCGCTTGTAGTTTGCTTTCCAGTATGGTGAGCTCCTGCCCACATTATTTTCCCACATGCGCGATTGCGATTCATGAATACCTAATGATATAGCTTCCCCGCAAGGCAGTCCATACTGATCGGTTGGTAAACCCTGTTCATACAATGCATGGCCACCTTCATGTATGCACGACCAAATCATTGATTTCAAGTTGTTCTCCAATATCTTGGTAGTAACACGTACATCTTGCGAACTGAAGCTTGTAGTGAACGGATGCATAGAGATGTCCTGGCGGCCTGCTTCAAAATCGAAATGCATTTGCTTTAACAGGTCAATACCAAAATCCCACTGCTTATCTTTTGCATACTGCTTATGCGCAAACGAATCATCATTTTGTTTTGCGGCAGCAATCTTCTTTACAAAAACCACCAATTGCTCCCTTACATCTTTAAACAACACATCCAGGAAAGCAACAGTTGCTCCCGGTTCATGCTGGTCGAGCAAAGCATTATACGGATGCTCTTTATAACCCAGCATATCGGCTTCCTTACGTTTAAGGTCAACCATTTTGGTAAGATGCGGGGCGTATAACTTAAAGTTATTGGTCTGTTTTGCCTTTTGCCACGACTGGAAACATTCCGAAGTGGTTTTGCTTAACAGCTCAACAAATTCGGTGGTATATTTTTTGCTTTGCTTATAATCTTTTAGGCTTTCTTCAACATTACGGGCCTGCTTGGCATCAAGGCCTTTCTTTTTATGTAGTTTCTTAAGAAGTTCGCCCAGTTCTTTCTCTACCGACATTTCATGAGCAATACCCGATAGTGTCGAGGTCTGCTGCGCTCTGAAATCGGCACCTTTCTCCGGCATATAAGTTTCCTGGTCCCAACCCAATACAGCAAGCGTATATTCCAGGTCGGCCATCCGGGTCATCCGGTTCTTATATGCTTCGTATTTACTCATTTACTTATTGTTACCTCTTTTTGTTTGAAGGCCGAAAGTGCAAGTAATGCCCATCCGGTAATAAAGCACAATCCGCCAAGCGGAGTTACGGGGCCCAGCCACCTGAAATTCATATTGGTTATCCCTCCTGTCGAGAGAAGGTATATTGAACCTGAAAAAAGCAAAATACCTAGCATAAATAAGATACCTATAGTTCTATTATATAAAGGATACTTGTCCTTTACCGAAAATACGCCCAAAATAGCCAATGTATGGAAGAGCTGGTAATGCACAGCAGTTTCATAGGCATGAAAGTCTTTAGCACTTAGAACGCCGGCATCAACCTTACCGCTCAAAAAATGGGCTCCGAAAGCCCCCAAAATTACTGCCAGACACCCTGAAATGCCTACAAATACCATTGCACTTTTCCGCATGGTTTTTTTTGGTTAAGGGCGCAAATGTATAACAAAATATTATTCAATAGAAGGTTACTGAAAACAGGTTTTCAACAGTGGAATTTATTGTCTTTTTTCTTGGTTTCTATCATTTTTATGCTATTTTGGGGTGGAAAAACATGATTTTTATCATATCTCATTCCTGTAAAATTACCCTTGGTAAATTAGATTAATCAACTGACAAAAAACTCAAGCGATAAGTATCCTTTTAATATTTACTTTAGCTTTACATAAGATTATTTTAATGTGAGGTTTTTAAAACTTTTTTTCAGTCCGCTTTCCTTCTTATTTTTATTTAACTCCGTTGCATTTGCCCAACAAAACATCTGCATCGATAGCACCAATTCACCCGAAGAATTATCGCTTGCCATTAATCCCAATTCGGTAAACAAAATAGCAGCGGGTTCAAACATTACCAATTTTTATAATTCAGCCGATACAGGAAGGACATGGAAACATGGAACTATGAAATCGCCTTACGGTGTTTATGGCGACCCTACCCTAACATGTGATACAGCAGGCAACTTTTACTTTATTCACTTATCCAGCCCGACAGATGGTTCATGGCTTGATAGGATGGTCATTCAGAAATCAACTGATGGCGGTATTAGCTGGAGTGACGGAACATTTGCGGGATTGAACAAGGCAAAGAATGAAGATAAACCCGGAGTAGTTGTAGATTTTTCACACAGCCAATACCGCAACCATATTTATTTATCGTGGACACAGTTTGATAAATATATGTCGCACATTCCGACCGATAGCAGCCACATACTTTTTTCGGGGAGCGAAGATGCAGGACAAACATGGTCAGATCCTATTAGACTAGATAACAAAGGAGGAGATTGTCTTGATGGAGATTTTACCGATGAAGGTGCCGTGCCATGTGTGGGACCTGAAGGTGAAATATATCTTACATGGGCAGGGCCAAACGGACTTATATTTAAAAAGAGCCTTGATGGAGGTAGAACATGGTCGGCAAAAGAAAAGAAAATAGCCAATATTATAGGAGGGTGGGATTATGATATAACCGGCATTGACAGGTGCAATGGCTTACCTATGATTTGTTGCGACCTGAGCAATGATCCTTATAGAGGCACCATTTATGTTAGCTGGAGCGACCAACGCAATGGAAGCGACAATACAGATATATGGTATATGCGTTCTTCAGATAAAGGTGAAACATGGAGCCAGCCCATGAAAATAAATAATGATAATAGCCACAGGCAACAGTTTATGACCTGGTTAAGCATTGACCCGCTTAATGGTAATCTTTATAGCCTCTTTTACGACAGGCGTGACCACGATGGAGATACAACCGATGTTTATATGGCCATTTCGAAAGATGGAGGAAACAACTTTTATAATTTCAGAATAAATGACAGATCGTTTGTGCCCACAGCAAATGATTTTTTTGGTGATTATGTTGATGTGTCAGCATACAATAATATTGTCCGCCCCATGTGGATGCAATTAAATAAGCACAGGCTGAAAATGTTCACTGCAATTATTGATCCGGGCGACCTTGATTGGATTTCATATATCGCGCCTGGACCGAGAGTTCAGAATAACAACTGTGATTTTGCCACTGAAAATGAAAGCACCTGGTTTAGGTTTGAACTTGAACATATGGAAAAAGTAAGCCTATCGGTTGTAGATATGAATGGGAACAAAATCTATACAATTTTCAATAATAAAATGCTAAAAAGTGGTGTGCATGAATACCTGCTTGACACTGAAATTTCAGCGATTAAACCCGGAGTTTATGCTTATAAACTGGAAACTAAAACCGGTGCTATTTACAAAACAGTATTAGTCTATTAATTATTCCTGTGAATTACAGGGATTATTTTTTACTTTTGAAATATACAGGGGGCTCCTTTAAATTAAGCGTATGAAGTTTTCTTCCCATATAGAGAAGCAATTGATTGACAATAACCTTGATTCTATTGTATTAATAGATATAAAAGGGAACATTGAATACCTGAATAAGGCTGCGATACAATTATACGGCTACAGTATAGAAGAATTAACGGGAAAACACGTTAGCCTTTTTGATGTTCCCGGGAAGGGAGTTGTTGCTGACGTAATGGCGGCTTTGGATAAGGAAGGAAAATGGAGCGGCGAAGTGGTAAGAAGAAGAAAAGACGGCAGCACTTTTCATGCTTCTTTATCTGTTTTAACTATAAACGATGAAGATGGGAAAGTAATAGGATTTGCGGGTAATGTTAAAGACATCAGCCATAGAATTTCAATTACCGATGCCTTAATTGAAAAGCAATACCAACTTAAATCTATTATAGATAATACGGTAGACATTATTGCTTCTATTGATAACAATCTAAACCTGATAGAATTCAACCAGGTATTTGCCAACATAGTAAAGAATGGCTTAGGGCATGAACTACAAAAAGGTGATCCAATTTTCAACTATGTTGACCCTGCAAAACATTATATTTTAAGAAGTATCTATGCAAAGGTATTTACTGGTGAACGATTGATAGATATTGAAATATTTAAAACAATAACTGGCAATCTACTTTATTTTGAATCATCTTATAACCCTATATATGATGAAAACAAAACAATAAAAGGAATATCAATTTTCTCAAGAGACATAACAGACAGAGTAAAGAATGAACAGGCTTTAAAAAAGGCTTTTGAAGAGAAAGAGATATTACTTTCTGAGATACATCATCGCATAAAAAATAACCTGGCCATTATATCAAGTGTGCTTCAGTTACAGGAAATAAACATAAATAATGAAGAAGCCATAAAATGCCTGAAAGAAAGCAGAATGCGTATTAAATCTGCTGCATTACTTCATGAAATGCTTTATCAAAACAATTCCCTTGACAAATTAGGTGTTAAAGAATATCTCTATAACATGTTCAACGACATTAATAACTCAATAGGTAACCAGGAACATAAGTTAAATATCAGCGGTGATGAGGCTTCTTTATTAATTCACAATGCTATTCCTGCAGGATTACTCTTTAATGAAATATTTACCAATTCTATAAAGCACGGGTTTAAAGGAATTACGCATGGTGAAATTGATATTACTATAAAAAATCAGGAGAAACTCACACTGTTTGAAATTACTGAAAACGCAGGAGGTTTCCCCGATGAAATTGCTGTCGAAAATTCTCACTCAACCGGGTTATTGCTTATTAAAAACTTTACCGAACAACTAAATGGAAGTATTCAATTACTAAAGAAGCCAAAGACCAAGTATATACTTTCTCTTGATCTTTCATGTTAAAGAACAAAAAGATACTTGTTGTTGAAGATCAAAAGATCATAGCCAGTGTATATTCTATTATGCTCGCAAAAAAAGGATATGATGTGACCATTGCAACCAATATTAGAGATGCTCATGCCAGTGCAAAAGCCCTCGACCCTGAGCTTATTATAATGGACATTCAATTAAACGAACAACTAACGGGGATTGACCTGGCAAGGCAATTAAGAACGGAGGGGTTTAAGTGTTCTATTATTTTCACGACTGGTAATTTACATAAACATACCATGTTAGAAGTCGCCGATATTGATAATTGTAAGGTGTTGATCAAACCTGTTGAATTTTCCGAGATCGAGAAGCTTCTCTAACCTCATTGTCTTTGTAGCAAAAATGAAAAATTATATGAGGTTAATTTATGCAGGTACAAGCCTCTTTTTGTTAATATTGCAGGAATTATAACCTAAAGGACATGAGAAACTTTTTTGCATCGTTATTTGGAGCCCTTATAGGTATATTCCTTGCTTTCTTTATTGTGTTTATCATCATTGTAGGTATCATAGGGAATGCAGTAAAATCGGTTAAAGAAGAAAAGCCAATTGTTGCATCTTCATCGGTACTTGAAATAAGATTGAACCATGCCATAAAAGAAAGGAGCCCTGAAAGGTCTTTCAACTTCAGGCTTGATGATGAAAAAGAATTTAGTGAAACTGTAGGCCTTAACGACATTATTGCTGACATACGCCACGCTGCGACCGATAATTCTATTAAAGGTATATTTCTTAATCTGACTGAGATACCTGCAGGAATAGCAACCGTTGAGAACATTCGGGCCGAGTTATTGAAATTCAAAGAATCGCATAAATTTATTGTTGCTTATAGTTCTGGCTTCAGTCAGAAATCATATTACCTGGCATCAGTTGCTGATAATGTTTACCTCTATCCTGAAGGTGAGATATTCTTAAAAGGCCTTTCTGCACAAATTATGTTTTACAAAAAAGCACTGGATAAATTAGGTGTAAAGGTGCAGGTGTTCCGTCACGGCAGGTTTAAAAGCTTTGTGGAACCATTTATTATGGATAAGATGAGTGAGTCCAACAGGTTGCAGACAAGAATGCTTCTTTCATCTGTGTGGGATAAAATGCTTGGTGATATTGGTGCCTCTCGCAATATTACCGTGGGTGAGATCAACCAGATGTGTGACAGCCTTGCGATACGCAATGCAGAACTTGCAAAAAGACATAAACTGGTTGACGACCTTTTGTATCCTGATGAAGTAACCGGCAAGATAAAAGCGAAACTTAATTTATCTGAGAAACAAAATATATCCTTTATAGGCCTCGACGATTACAGCGAAACATTCAATACTATTAGTTTTAATAAAAATAAAATTGCCATTGTATACGCAACAGGAGATATTGGACAGGGTAATGGCGATGATGAAAGTATTGGTTCAGCGCGCATATCAAGAACCATCAGCGAGGCTCGACTTGATACAAGTATCAAGGCCATAGTATTACGAATCAATTCTCCGGGAGGTGATGCTCTTGCATCAGATATTATCTGGAGGGAAGTTGATCTAGCCAAGAAAAAGAAACCAGTTGTTGTATCTATGGGCGATGTGGCTGCATCGGGTGGTTATTACATAGCCTGCGATGCAAATGAAATTGTAGCAGAGCCTACAACCATTACAGGCTCCATTGGTGTATTCGGGCTAATACCTAACGCACAGGAATTGATGAATGATAAACTTGGTATTACAATAGATACTGTAAGTACCAATACACATGCTGCCGGAGGTTCTGTTTTCTATCCGCTGAAGTCAGATGAAGAAACTGTTCTGCAAAGCGGCATTGAAAACTTTTACCATACATTCCTTACCCGCGTTGCAAATGGCAGAAATTTAACAACTGCCCAGGTAGATAGTATTGCTCAAGGCAGGGTTTGGAGCGGCATACAAGCCAGGGAAATAGGATTAGTAGACACACTGGGAGATATGAACCTGGCTATAAAAATTGCTGCAGAAAAGGCGCACATTACCACTTATACTATAGAAGAACTACCTACTTTGATAAACCCGTTGAAGAAATTCCTGAAATATTTTTCAGGCAATGCAGAAACAAAAGTATTACAGGAAGAACTGGGGAATTTTTACCAGCCTGTTGAAGAATTATCGAAAACAGTAAAAATACGTGGCATACAAGCAAGGATGCCATACCAATTAATAATTGAATAGTAAAAAAACTATGCAAGCACTTGTAGGAATTATGATGGGCAGCGCGTCAGACCTTCCATTGATGAAAGAAGCAGCTGCAATTTTAGAAAGTTTCGAAGTACCTGTTGCAACAGTAGCACTTAATGGCGCTATGAATGCCGGTATACTTGCCGTGCAAATAATAGCCACCGGAGACCCGGCATTAATGAAGAAGGTTATAGCCTATAAAGAAAAACTGAGAGAGAAAATATACAAGTCGTCAGAGGAAGTGAATAAACTGGATTTTAAATTCCAGGTTAAGCCCGCCCTTGTTTAATAACACTATACCAAGAGAATGCGCATAGATATCTTACGTCGTTATTTGCCACGCAATTTTGTATTGGTAATTGACATCTTCTTTTGTTTTTGCGCATTGATACTGGCATACCTGCTCAGGTTCAACTTCTCAATACCTGCATCAGAAAGGGTAACATTTGTTTATGTGTTCCCTTTTGTTTTGGGATGCAGGGCTTTGAGTTTTTACATCTCAGGGTTTTATAAGAATATCATCAGGTATACCGAAGCACGTGATGTACAGCAGATAGTTGTTGTACTTACACTGGGTAGTCTATTTTTTGGCATTGCTAACCTTCAGGCCTATGTAACACCGTTCAAGCATTTCCTGGTTCCCTACTCTATCATTGTAATAGAATATCTTTCTACTACTTTTATAATGATTGCCGCGCGGTTAATATACAAGTCAATGTATATGGGTGCCTTTAACCCTGCAAAGACCAAGCGCAGCATAATTATTTACGGAGCTGATGAAGCAGGCATTATTACCAAGCGTGCAGTTGACAGGGATGCCGGAACAAAGTATGATGTAGTTGCTTTTTTAGACGAGGACCAAAACAAATGGGGCAAACGACTTGAAGGTATTACCGTATATTCTCCTGATAAGCTAAAGGAGCTTTTGGCAGATAATAATGTGGCTCACCTGGTAATGTCAAATTCTGATGTTTCATTTGAACGTAAGAACAAGATTATAGACACCTGCCTGGCTTATGGAGCTAAAGTACTGAATGTACCACCCATCAATAACTGGATAAATGGTGAACTGAGTTTTAAGCAGATAAAACGTGTACGCATAGAAGACTTGTTAGAACGTGATCCTATAACTCTGGATAAGGATAAGATCGATTCGCAAATCCGTGGCAAGACGGTACTAATAACAGGTGCTGCCGGTTCTATTGGAAGTGAAATAGTAAGGCAAATAATCCCGTTCCGACCAAAAATGTTGGTATTGGTTGACCAGGCTGAATCAGCTATGTATGACCTGGAACTTGAAGTGAATGAACTTGCTTCGCTTACCTACAAGTCATATGTTGCTGATATATGTAACCAAGAACGAATTGAACATATCTTCCAGGCCGATAAACCTGAAATTGTTTTCCACGCTGCTGCATACAAACATGTACCGGTAATGGAAGAAAACCCATCGGAAGCCATATGGGTAAATGTGAACGGCTCAAGAACGCTTGCAGACATTTCAGTAAAATATGGCGTTGAGAAGTTCGTGATGGTATCTACTGATAAAGCTGTTAACCCTACCAGTGTTATGGGTGCATCAAAACGTATTGGTGAAATGTATGTGCAAGCATTGAACAAAAAAGGAAACACCCGTTTTGTAACTACACGTTTTGGTAACGTGCTTGGTTCTAATGGTTCGGTAATACCACGCTTTAAACAACAAATAGATAAGGGCGGCCCTATTACCATTACCCACCCCGAGATTACCCGTTACTTTATGACCATACCTGAAGCTTGCCAGTTAGTACTGGAAGCGGGAGCTATAGGACAAGGCGGAGAAATATTTGTATTCGACATGGGCAAATCAGTTAAGATAGTTGACCTTGCTATGCGAATGATACAGCTATCGGGGCTTACATTGGGCAAGGACATTAAGATCATTTTCACAGGCCTACGCCCGGGTGAAAAGTTATTCGAAGAATTATTACATACCAACGAAAACTCTTTACCCACGCACCATCCTCAAATAATGATAGCTAAGGTTAAGGATTCCGATTACGATGTTGTCTCCAAGCAGATCAATGAACTTGTTACCCTGTCAACAAAGAACGATGATATGGCCATAGTACAAAAAATGAAAGACATAGTGCCTGAGTTCCTTAGTAATAACTCGGTTTTCGAAAAGCTCGATAAGCCTATTTTGAAAGAGAAGGTTTAGCCGCCTTCACTGCTACCAGGTTAATATTATATATCACCACTGCTCCCGGAGGTATCTTATCCTTATCACCAACAAGACCATTCGCAAGGTTCGACGGTATAATGAACATGGCCTTATCGCCCACATGCATCAACTGCACCGCTTCGTGAACACCTGATTCCACTTCATCTTCACCTATCTTAAATTGCTTTGGGCCATCCTCTTTGGTATCATAACATATCGTTCCATCAAGGAGGGTAATAGTATAGGCAACAGTTGCAACCTCTCCCATCTTAGCCTGCTCTCCTTTGCCGGGTTCAGTGATCATATAATAAATACCCGTTTGGGTGCGCTGCATATCATAGTTATGCCTCTTCACATATTGCTTTATCTCATCTTCCTGCTGAAGGAGATATTCTTTATGTGATTGAATAAGTCCGTTGTTTACTTCTTTCTGAGTAAGTTTCTGGGTCTTGCTCTCTTGCGGTTTATCATTATTGCAACTGCTAAAAGCAATAACAATTATAATAAAGATGTAAGTACAATATTTCGAACAGCTTATCATTTTCCTTTAAGCTCTGCTCTATGAGAAGGCAACAGAGTTAAAAACTTAAGTATTGTCTCATCCATTGAAAGCTCACTAACACCACCGGCAGCATTCACATGGCCTCCTCCCTCAAAATGAGCGCGTGCAAATTTGTTCACATCAAACTTATCTTTCGAACGGAATGACATACGTATAAGGCCATCTGCTTTTTCGGTAAAGAGCGCGGCGAATGCAACTCCTTTAACCGACAAAGGCTCATTTACTAGTCCCTCTGTATCGCCGTCGCGGTAATCGAAACGTTTCAAGTCGCTCTGTGTAAGTGCAATAAACCCGGTAGATAATTCAGGTAGTATCTTCATTTTCTCAAGCAGAGCAAAGCCTGTAAGTCTGAGCCTTTGCTCACGATTGGTATCATTTATTAATTGATAAACCTTTGAGTTTTCAGCACCTTTCTCCATCAATTCGGCCACCACATAATGTGTGTGTGTGGTTGTTGATGAAAACCTGAAAGAGCCTGTATCGGTCATAATACCAGCGTACAGACAATTGGCAATTCCTTTGTTTATCTTCTTCTTTTCATCCAATTTCTCTATCAGGTCAAATACTAATTCTGCTGTAGATGAAGCATGTGTACTATGGAAAGATATATCGGCAAAAGGTTCAGGTTGCGGGTGGTGGTCAACCATTAATATAAGTGCATCCGATTTTGCAACTTCCACACCAAGTTCATCTATACGCTTTAGTCCATTAAAATCAAGACATATAACCAGGTCGGCATTACGGATAGCATTAACCGCTTCGGTAGGTTTCTTATCGTAGGTAAGTATATCCTTAGCTCCGGGCATCCACTTTAAAAAGTCGGGGAATACATTGGGAGACAATACACTTACCGTATGTTTAAATTTCTTTAAGAATTGGGCCATGCCCAATGATGAACCAATAGCATCGCCATCAGGTGACTTATGCATTATAATAGCAACCTTTTGCGGTTCGCTTACCAGTTCTTTTAGTTTTAACAGCTCTTGTTCAGTCACAATAATTTAAAATTGTATTTGCAAAGTTAACTTATATTTGCGCTCACTAAAAAAAACGACGATTATGGCCACAAACAGAACATTTACTATGGTTAAGCCCGATGCAGTTGCTGACGGCAATACAGGAGCTATTTTGCAAATGATACAAAAGGCTGGTTTTAAGATCATTGCCTTGAAACAATTGAGCCTGAGCAAGGCAACTGCAGGTGCTTTTTATGCAGTTCATAAAGAACGCCCTTTTTATGGCGAATTGGTTGATTATATGTCATCGGGCCCTATTGTGGCTGCTATATTAGAGAAGAATGACGCAGTAGCTGATTTCCGGAAGCTTATTGGCGCTACTGACCCTGCTAAGGCTGATGCCGGTACCATTCGCAAGCTGTTTGCCAAGTCAATTTCAGCAAATGCGGTACATGGTTCTGATAGTGATGAGAATGCACAAATTGAAGGCAATTTCTTCTTTTCGTCTTTAGAAAGGGTATAATTACCTATTGCAACTATCTTAATATCAATTCATTAACGACCTGAGCGCCTACCATGGCATTCAGGTCTTTTATTATTTTGCTCAACGAATAGGACATTTCCTGGCGTAATGGAGCAGAATCGATAGTTACGTATAATTTACTGTTGCTTATATATATATCGGTGGTATGTTTTGATATCATAGGACCTACTACTTTTTCCCATGAACGGACCAGTTTATGCTCATCAAGTTTCTCATCTAAATGATAGAGCTTGAGCATATCCTTTATGGCATCGCCTAATTTCTGATCATTACTGCTTCTCATTGTTCTACCAAATTTGATTCTGTAACTTCATCCAGCGCCCCTTCATTAATAGGGAATATTTTATAGTCCTTGCCCTTCTTCTCTAACAGGTTTTTCATGCGGGTATGGCTGGTATCTGTAATAAATACCTGGTGAAAATCATTGCCCGTTACCATGTTAATTAGATAACTCACTCGGTTCTCATCCAGTTTATCAAATATATCATCCAGCAATACTATAGGGGGAAAGTTAAAATGCTTCTTTAAAAAGTGAAACTGCGCAATTTTCAATGCTATAATAAATGATTTCTGCTGTCCCTGCGATGCAAACTTTTTCAGTGGATAGCCATCTTTCAAAAACAACCACTCATCTTTATGAACCCCGGTAGTAGTGTATTGTACTATCCTATCCTTATCAATAGACTTACTAAAAATATCAGCATACTCGCCATCACTAAGCTGCGATAAATACTCCAGTTTTGCAAGTTCTCTAGAACCAGATATTTCATTATACACTTTTTCAAATATTCCGGTAAAGGCTTCGGTAAATTCTTTCCGCTTATTAAATATTTGCTTCCCTTTCTCTATCAATTGCTCATCCCATATAGCCATCAGGGTATTATCCCAAGTGCGGGTTTCGAAGAACCGCTTTAACATAGCATTACGTTGCAGCAGGGCCTTATTGTATTCTATCAGGTTATTCAGGTATATAGAATCTATCTGGGAGAGAATGCTATCTACAAACCGTCTCCTTACTTCACTGCCTTCATGTATCAGTTCAATATCAGTAGGCGATATCATAACTACAGGCAACAAACCAATATGTTCTGAAAAACGGCTGTAATCTTTTTTATTTCGTTTGAACAGCTTGCGGTCATTGCGCTTTTGGGCGCAATAGATTTCCTCTTGCTGCCCATCCTTATCAAAATGGCCCTGTATCACAAACATATCCTCCTCATGGAATATGTTCTGGTTATCGAAGGAATTGAAATAGCTTTTGCAGAAAGACAGGTAATGAATAGCATCGAGCAGATTGGTTTTACCCGCCCCGTTATGCCCCACAAAGCAATTTACGTTTGGTGAAAAACGCATATTTACCTGGCGGTAATTTTTAAAATTCACTATCGATAAATCGTCCAAATGCATTAGCTCTCTTTTACCTGCTCAAATTTATCAATTAGTAATGAGTTTTCAGCAAAGTGTTGAAAGTATTTACTTTCATCTATTTCTGCTCCCGGCAAACCCTCTGAACACGGTATACACTTTTTAATAAGTGTATACCATCAACATATTGATTTTCAATTTACTAGGTTCACTTATTTTTGTGCATTTTGTATACCGACTTTGCACATTGGGGTATATAGACAAAAGCATAGATTTTGCGGTAGTGGGTTTCATTTTTGTAATTAGAACCATTCATACAAAAATAAACATTTTATTTACTATAGTTTAAAATACGTGAATGGAGTTTTCAACAACCATATAACCGCCCTATCTTATATCTTTCCCATGTGGGAAAGACACCCCATTGGCTTCGTAAGCATCATTTTGCTCTTTCTATTTTGACCTATGCCCTAAATCAGTCTTGTGAGCGCAGGGAATAGTATAGACAAAGCAGGATGAATCAATATAGAAAACTGTAGCGTCTCTCCCCTGCTCTCGCAAGTTTAGCGTAGCGTAACCTGTGAGTATGAATAAGCAAAGTTTCAAACTTTGCAATACCCGAATATATTATTTTACTGATACCCACAAGTCACGGACTTGCGGGAGCCAATGAACGCTAATGCCCTATTCCAAAATCACTCTTATATTTGATCTATAAATTCCAGCCAAATGAATACCGATAAATGGACCAGCAAAATAGATAACATTACCAATGACTTTAAAAAGGCCTTTGGACAGCTTAACCATGAACAACTCAACTGGAAACCCAATGAACAGACATGGAGCATTGGTCAGAATATAGACCATCTTATTGTAATAAACGGAACCTATTACCCTGTAATAAAGGCTGTTAAAGAGGGAAACTACAAACTCCCCTTTATGGGTAAGATGGGTTTTATGGTCAATTTTTTAGGCAAAATGGTTTTGGGTGCCGTGCAACCCGACCGGAAAAAGAAAATGAAAACATTCCCGATATGGGAACCTACAAAAAGTAAAGTAACCTCCGATGTTTTAACCCGCTTCGACTTGCACCAGGCAGAATTAAAGCATATGATAGCCGGTTGCAGCGATCTGTTAGATAAGGGAACCGTAATATCCTCGCCCGCCAATAAAAATATAGTTTACAAACTCGAAATGGCTTTCGATATTATTACAGCACACGAACAACGACATTTTGAACAGGCGAAGGAGTTATTGGCAGTTTTGCCCAAATAAACAAGGACTTATTCTACCACAAAATGAGGGAAAGATGAATCAGGATCTTTTATGACTCTGCATTTAAGCCCATACACTTTATAAAGATTCTCTGGGGTAATTACTTCTGCCGGAGGGCCATTGGCTATAACCTTGCCGCCATTTATAAGTAATACCAAATCGGCATATTGCAAAGCAAGGTTAATATCATGGATCACCGCTACGGTTACTGTATTTTGCAAAGCAACCTCTTTGGTTATTCTCAAAAACTCATGCTGGTAATTGAGGTCTAACGAGGCAATTGGTTCATCTAATAGTAAATACCTGTATTTGTCTTCAGGTTGTTCCCATATTTGTGCCATTACCCTGGCAAAGTGCACCCGTTGTTTTTCTCCACCCGAAAGGGTCAGGTAATTACGTTCGCTAAAATCAGCCATTTTCATTTTATCTAATGCCTGCCCACAAATAGAAATATCTTTTGCCGAAGGCTTCATATCAAAATGCGGATACCGACCCATCATCACCACTTCTTCTACCGTTAAGGGAAAAGAGAGTTCAGACTCCTGGGAAAGAACTGCCCTTACTTTTGAAATAGTACGCTTGTCTTTTTTTGTAAGCAGTTTTTTATCATAATGCACACTGCCTGCATAATTAGTTATTTCATTACTGATTATCTTTAGTAAGGTAGATTTACCCGAACCATTGGGGCCAATTATCATGGCCAATTTACCTGGTTCAAAAGAAACCGAAACATCATCAAGTATCTTATGCTTGCCTATGCTGTAGCTTATATTCTTTACCTCAAGCATAGTAGCCTCCTTTACCATGAATTCCTTTTTGCCTACGCAGTATCCATATAAATACGGGCGCACCAACAAATGAAGTTACTATCCCAATTGGCAATTCTGCAGGAGCGATAATTACACGTGAAACCATGTCGGCCACATTCATAATAATTGCGCCTACCAATGCCGAACCTATTATCAAGAAACGGTTATCAGAGCCTTTTATCATTCGTAATAAATGCGGAACAATAAGCCCAACAAAACCTATTACACCAGCTGCTGATGTGCCCACTGCGACAATCAAAGTATTCAAGATAATTATTCTTGTTTTTAGTCTTTCTGTATCAATTCCTAAATACCCTGCTTCCGATTCGCCTAGTAGCAAAGCATTTAATGCTTTTGAATAACGCAATACAAGAAATATAGAAGGAATAGTTACTGCATATACCAGCATCACTGAATCCCAGTTAGCCCCAGAAAATGTACCGAGGTTCCAAAATGTAATTGACCTGGCTTGAGGATCGCGGGCAATATACGAAAGGAACCCGGTACAGCTTGCAGCAATGGCATTAATAGCTACACCTACCAATATCATAACGGTAACAGTCACTTTTCCGAATGATGAGGAAAGTTTATAGACAAGCATGGTTGCAATGAATGAAAATGTAAATGCGGATAAAGGCAATACCATGGTTCCGAGCAAAGTACTGTATTGAGCAAAAAAAATTTTACCCACCACAAATATTAAAGCAGCCCCAAAAGCAGCGCCTGAAGAAGTACCAATAAGCCCCGGCTCAACAATAGGATTCCGGAAGAGCCCCTGCATAAGCGCACCCGATACAGAAAGGCCCGCGCCTATTACAACACAAAGCAACACGCGTGGCAGGCGTATCTGCATAAAAAGGCCTTCCTGTATGCGTTCAATACTACCTTCGGGATGAAAGCCCATAGCTTTGGCAAGGCTTATAAATATCTCCCGGTAAGTAATGTTTACCGCACCTGTACGTATAGCAAGCAGCATGGTAATTATCAGCAGTAAGCTGAATATTAAATAGAGTGTGCCGTATTTCAGGTGAGATATCTTCACCTATTTCTTATGTATCAGATCCATTAATTTCAATATGTTCTCACCCGTCCGTGGGCCTAAGTATAAGAGATCATGCTCTTCGAACCTGTATATATGGTCATCCTTAGCAGCGGGCGATAACGCCACACCCGGCAACTCCTTAAACTTATCTACTCCTCCAAGTCTGTCGAAACCGAAATCGGTTGCTATAATAACCTGTGGCTGGAATTTTGCAATTACTTCAGCACTCAGCATTCTGAATTTTGTGGCAGTATCAACTGCATTTACACCGCCCGCCTGCTGAATCATAAAATTAGCTGCACCCCAGGGGCCAAAAGGAAAATAAACATTATTTGCCCTGCCAAAATGTATGATCATTACACTTGGCACATCGGCATATTGCTTTCTTTTTTCCTCCACCAGCTTCATATCGCTATCCAGTTTCTTGCATAGTGAATCTGCTCTTTGAGGGACGTTGAAATATACGCCAAGGTCCTTTATCAGGGCTTTTGTATCTTCAATATTTTCTGCACTTCTGAATTGTGTTACTGTAATGCCCACCTGTTTAAGCTGTGGCAATACATTATCAGGGCCAATAGCATTATCAGCTCCGCCATTGTAAAAAACGGCAGTAGGCTTGAGGGATATAATACCTTCTGCGCTAAGCATTCGGTGATATCCAACCGTAGTAATTTTTTTTGTTTCGGCCGGATAGGTGCTTGAAAGGTCAACCCCAACAATTTTATCACCTTGCCCGAGTGCAAAGAGTAGTTCCGTTAATTGCTTTGATACACAGACGATTCGAATAGTATCTTTTCTAGCTGTTTCACTTCCCTTACTTCCAAACCTGTCGCATGAAGTAAATATGAAAGCGGAAGAGAAGACAATTAAAAAAGTTATTTGAAATATTGATTTTTTCATGGAGAACTTGTTTTATTAATCTCTCCGGGAGAATAAAGATTCCCCCGGAAAGAATAATAGTTAAAAACTAAAAAGTGTACTTAAAGGTTAGGCCTCCGTAAAAGGTAGCTTTATACGGTGCCGGAAGGATATATCCATCTCCAGATCCATGGTCGGAAGTTTGTGCTAACCCATTAATATTTGGTCCATAGAATAAGAATGTATAGTAGGTACTGTTAAGCAAGTTATCAGCCCCTACAAAAGCATCTATATTTAAGTGAGTACCAAATTGCTTTTTATAACCCAGCCTTCCGCCAAGTAATTGGTATGCTTCAGCAGAATTGCTATTGTTATAAGTAATTGGCACTTTATCTACGTATTGGAATTTAACGTTAAGATAAAAGCCCATTTTAGTTGCAACGTCAATACCCAGGTTAAACACATTAGGTGCAACACCAACAGCTTTATTACCTGAATAGGTAGCACCAACTGTATCTCCGCCTGTTTTTTTATCGGCATTATAAGTAACAAAGGTTATATACTTATCGTCAGAATAAGTATAACTTATCCATGGACGCAGCAATGTTACCGCTGCATCTTTATTACTTATTGCAGCATACGAAAGGAATAATTCAGCACCCATATTCCGTTGCTCACCGGCATTGGTGTATGATGTAATTGAATTAACTGTTTCCTGCACCAACCTGTTGGTAATATCCAGATCATACAAGGCAAGCTGGTAAGAAAGCTTATGATCACATAAACTTCCTTTGGTGCCAATCTCAAATTGATTAGCACTTTCAGGCTTAAGTGTTGAATCTACTTTTCCTGCAGTATTGGTAAGTTCGCTTAATAACGGAGGTGCATAACCCTGGCTAAAACTTACATACGCCGAAACATTATCATTAAATACTTTTATTAATGATACGTTTGGAGTAAACACAGGGCTGAACACTTGCGTTTTTGTAGGGTTATTCAGGTAAACTCCTGAAGCATCAAGCAAATTCTGGGTACCGAACTCATTAAAATTCAAACTTCCACCCACAGTAAGGGTTATGTTTGAAGGAAGCTTAAAGTCCCAGTTTGTAAAAATCGCGTAGTTCATAGCATAATTATTCGCATCGGAAGGAATTGCAGGAGTAGTTGTATAAAAAGGCGGTTCTGCAATAAATGGCAAAACAAAGTCTCCTTCTGCAATTTGATTCGTTTTTTCGAACGATGCTCCCAGTATACCATTTATGGTCAACTTATCACCTTTATTTTCAAAGGTGAATGCTGAGCGTCCGCCAAAGGTGTTTGTATTATCGAGGTCGAACCCGTGCGCAAATGGTTGCTGAAGTTCACTTGCAGTAGCAAATAGTGTAGTTTGCTCACCAAAGTGCTTGTTGATGGTATACTTATCAGTAACACCGGTGCGGAAGCTTTCTATATCAACTTGTGAATTATTATCATCGTAATAGGCATTGCTTAAATTGCCATGGCCATAAAACGCTGCACTATCTATTTCGCCACCCAAATGCTCTACTGAGTTATTGTAAGAGAAATATGTAGAAATAACGTTATTGTTGCCCGCTTTAAAATCTCCGGCAAAGGTCACAAAATTCTTAAGTGAATTATTATTGGCACGGTAATCGCCATTATAGGTCTGGTGTCCGTAGTTTATAAATATACCTGAATTGTCTCCGGCTATATTTATGGTTGTATTTGTACGGAACAAACCATAACTGCCTCCAATAACCTGTTCCTGTACACTTGTTTGATTAGGAACCGGGGTAAATAAATTTACAGCACCGGCAATATAGCTGCCATATAATGGTGTAGGGCCCTTATAAACCTCTACCTTACCCAGCATAGAAAAATCTATATCATCCATTATTGTAGCTCCTGTAGCGTCAGTAACCGGAACATTATCGATATAGAGTTTATATCCTAATCCATTAAAGTCCTGGCTCATACCCACGTTTGGCATATATCCCCGAATAGTAATACGCTCGCCACCCCACGGGGTACGGGTCATCATATCAACTCCCGGAACATCATTTAAAGCGTCCTGCAGATTTAACCCTGAACCCCTGTTAAGGTCATCAGCTGTTAGTACATTAACTGTCTGTGCTTTTTTTATACCCAACACCTGCACTTCGTTAAGCGCATTGCTCGATACTTTAAGCATAACGTTAATGCTTTGAGATTTATCACCTGCTGCGATTGTTTGAGTAGCATAACCAACACTGGCTATTTTAACGCTGTCGAAATTGGTAGGACTTTGCAATGTAAACATACCTTGTGCATCGGTACTGGTAGCTGTAGTACTATTAGGTACCGATACTGTAGCGCCCGGTATCGGTTGGTTGGTTTCATTATCTTTAACCATGCCCTTTAGCGTAAACTGAGCACTAGCCACTTGTAATGAAATAATAAGTGCGGCTGAAGCCGTTATAATTCGTTTTATTGTATTCATATTTAGATATTAAAAGTTAATTGACATGGAGGTCATCAATACGTCCACGAATACCATACCTCCTCTTGATGAGATACAGAAATCTTAAGAAAACTGAGGAGTTTTAATCCTGGTTAAACCAATGATGGCGGGCGCCATATATCAGCTATCAAAGCATGACGGTTAACCAAAACACAATCGGCCTGGATAGTTGTTATTACATGAAAAAAGAAAAGTTGTGAAATATTTTGATTAGGTAAATACTCTTTGCATATCTTACCTGCCATATCATTATTGCTATTATCTGATGACTGGCCTTGTGAGAACATTCTTTTCATGAAACCCGAAAACTCATCTATAAGACTTGTTTCATTACTATCATCATAGCATATAGCTTTAATCTCGTCAGAATAAAAATCAAGGCTTATGATATCATAATGCTTTCCATTATAAGTGAACTCCTTATTCCTTTCAGACCAATTTAGTGATTGGTACTGAGAAGGAGTAAATGAAAAAGTGACTGTATTATCAAGTTGAATTCTATAGTTTGTAATTGATGTTTCCGCTTGTTTTTTAACAATACGCAGTTTAAGGGTATAAAATACCTCTATACCGCCCAGGTATAAAATAAAAATAAAAGCAAGGAAAAAACCTGTAGCTCTTTTCATTAAGAACGCAAAAGTAAATAAATCAAATTAAAACACATTAAAAGAATCCCTACCCCGGCGATACGGGGCAGGGATATTAACACACACAACACATTTCCTCATCTTACAGCAACTTACTATTATGCAACACGGCTAAACGTACGTTGCTCATTAATTTTATGGTTATAATTTACACTAACAGGGTTGTCAAAATTTCTGCGGATATAGCGATACAATTTATTATAGCTCATGGGTTCTCTATAAAATGAGGTCAGCCATTCATGCAGATCTTTTACACTAGTATCAGGTTCCCGCTTTATCTTTTTAGCAAGCAGGCTATCCACCTCATCCGGTAATTCAAGCCTTTTTCTTCCCCGCATCTTTATTTCAAGCATACGGTTAAGGCCGCCTTGTTTATATAATTTACACCAGCGGTGAATACTGCCTACTGCCACACCGCATATATCGCCAAGTTCCATCTTTGTTAATGCCGGATCCTCTTTTAGTGACATAAGCATTTTCATCCTGCGCTTTTTATCACCTGAATTCTTATTGCTTAAATCTTTCAATTCCTGCATTGTTTCCTTTATGGGCATACTCAAAGCTTTTGCAGTATTAATTTCACCCCTGAAGTGCCTGTGCACGTATCGGTGCAAAGTATAGTACTTTATATCAGGTAAATAATCCTTGCTTATTTTCCTGTACAATTCCGAGAAATTTGAGAATTTATTTTGCTTGAACCGATTCTCAATATAGGCATATACTTCGGGGGTAATTATAAGTGTAAGTTTATATTCAAGCAGCTTCCCTATTCCTCCCTGCTTATAAATGTTCGACCATTTAATTACACTGCCGTAACTTACCTTAAGTTTATTTGCCAAATTAACCCTCGATATTTTCTCGTTTTGTTTCAATGCAATAAGCATTTCAATCCGCGGCTTCATGCGTGGCAAGCACCTGGCGTGCATAGCCTGCAGGTCGGTTGTAGATTCTTTTACTGGCAATTCAAGTATGCGTGTCACTTTAAAAGAACCACCATAATGAATATCTATATACTTTATTAATGTGGAATACTTAATAACCGGTAAGTAGTTATCCTTTATCCATTGATGCAATTCAACATAGCTTTGAAAAGGTTCAACGGCATGGCGTTTTTCAATTGCTTCATATACATTGGCTGAAAAGCCCATTGCACTACCATTACCCAGTCGGTATTTTCCTCTTCTTACCTCCAATAACTTTTCTATTCCGCCGGCACTATACAGTTCGTGCCATTTACTGATACTATTGTATACAACATTCAGGCGGCGGGCTAATTGCGATTTGCTAAGGCCAGGCTCCTTTAAAAGCATTATGAACATTTGAATACGTGGCTGCAAGAAAGATGAGCTGTTCTTATAAAGCTCTTCAAGTTCTGCCTTCGATTCCTTTATATCAATATCTATAATAGGTTTCATTTTGTCAATATTTTAAATTGCTGTTTTAACATTGCTATTTTTTGAAAGTCGGAAGACTATCAAAGTATACAGTATAACAGGTTAACGCCAAAGGCGTTTCCGTTAATAAACTGTTATATTAAAATTTAGCAAACAGCCGGCGGGTGCCAGATATCGGAAATGGGCGATGCCGAGAGAGGAATATTTTCTACAACCATGAATGAAGATTGTTTTTCAAATCTCGGTTGAAGAAATACTAAACTAAGTGGTAAATACTCTTTGGTTATTTTACTTAAAATATCGTTATCGTTACTATTTGATTGTTGATGGGTAGATAACAATCTTTCTGAGAACATTTGAAATGCATTTGCAATTTCAGTTTCCTCATTATCATTATAACAACTTATTTTTACTCCTTCCGCTGAATAGACTATGGATGCAATATCATAACGTTGCCCGTTACTGACAAACTCTTTGTTCTTCTCTAGCCATTGCAACGCATCGTATTGAGAAGAAGTAAAAACGAAATCTTTTGTTTGTGAGCTTTTAGTGCTATGTGTTTGCACAAATTCAGCCGCCTTGTACTTTGCACTATCCATCTTTACCCAATACATTAACTGTATACCACCCAGGTAAAGCACAAATGTCAGAATGAGAAATATGGCTGCTAATCCTTTCATATCAATACAAATATAAGTAACTCAACTATTAAATACAAGAATTAAAGGAAAATTTCCTGTTTTTGCTTTTTATTGAAACGCTTTTGCTAAAAGCACTTAGGGTTTGCTTTGATTTTGATGTATTGCCATTGTAGAATTGCTAAAGAAATAATTAATCCCCCATTAGTTATCATTAGAAAAATAACTTTTATTAATAACTTAAATTCCTCTACTATGAGAAAAACGACTAATCTACTAATTGCCCTGGCTGCGAGCATCGGTGCAGCAAACGCAGGGCCGGTAACTTTAAGTGTTGCACAAAAAGCAGCAACTAATTTTTACGGTCAGGCTTCGGCTAAAGTAGTTACAAAAACAACATTAACATACACCGAAAATGATGCAGCAGGTGTTCCGTTATATTACATATTTAATGTTAACGACAAGGACGGTTTTGTGGTAATTACTGCAGAAGATGCCGCCCGCCCCATTATTGGCTATTCCACAAGCGGCCAGTGGGTAATACCTCGTAAGGGAACTAACATTGAGTATTGGATGAGTTTACGTAAAAATGAATTAGTAAATATCAGGACAAATAACCTGAAAGCAACAACTGATATTACCAGGGAATGGACTGCTTATATAAACAATACTTCTCCGGGCCAGGGAACAAAAAAAGCTATGAGTGGTGCTGTTGGACCTCTGTGTCAATCATCATGGGATCAACAATATTCTCCATACCCATACAATTATTTCTGCCCACCGTTTTCAAAAACCATAACAGATGCATACGCTAATGGTTATAATGGACAATCTTACACCGGCTGTGTAGCTACTACCATGTCTCAGATAATGAGATACTGGTCATATCCTGCAAAAGGCACAGGCAGTCACTCTTATTGCGATTGCTCTAGCAATGGATATTCAGCCAATTGGGGTACCTTATCAGCAAATTTTGCCCATACCTATAATTGGGCGGCTATGACGCTTAACCCTGCTACAACATCTGCTGTTACAACCGCAGATACTGATATAGCCAGGTTAATGTATGATTGCGGCGTTAGTGTTGAAATGGATTATTCGCAAACAGGAAGTGGTGCATTTGTTTTAAGCTCTGAATCAGGTGGCGGTGCATGTGCCCAAAATTCCTTTGTTCAATATTTTGGTTACGATGCTAATACTATACATGGTGTCAGTTATCCTATGTCAACCGAGCAAGCGTGGATTGATACTGTGGAAAAGGAATTCAATAATAAAAGGATCATTGAATATGAAGGCCAGGAATCAGCAGGTGGACACACCTGGGTTTGTGATGGAAATGATGCTACTACACCCTATAATAATGTACACATGAATTGGGGTTGGAGCGCTTATGATGATGGCTTTTTTGCGGTAACCAATTTAAACCCTTCAGGGCAAGGAAGTTTCACAAGTGGAATTGCCGCCCTTATTGGCATTCAACCTCCTCCGGGTGCTTTTACAGGTATAGCCACTGTAGCTGATGCGGGCAATGTTTCTGTATATCCTAACCCTAACAACGGTTCATTTACATTCGAATTAAGCAATGTAAAGGATAAACAACAACTTACCATGTTTAATATGCTTGGCCAAAGTGTATATACTACATCAATAGGTGAAGGTAAAACACAAATTAACCTCAATCAGCCTACAGGCATATATTTCTACCGTGTACTTTCTACCGAAGGAAATTTAGTATCGGAAGGGAAAGTGATAGTTAAGTAGTTATTACAGATTAAAATAAAAAGGGCGGAGAACATATATTCTTCGCCCTTTTTTATTTACTCCAATTCAGTTAGTTCTTAAGGAATACCAACTGGCCAAGGTGAGATGATAAATGAACTGTACGGCCCATTAATACATTTAACCTGTTACGATGCGGTTCTTTTGCAAAATCCTCAACAGATACTGAAGTGTGTTTTTCAAACCATTCTTCAGGTTTCAATTTACTAAAGTGTTCCGCCAACTTTGCATTTGAGCTCTTCCAGTAGGCTCTCAGGTCTTTTGCCGATGGCAATTCAGCCACAGATTTATCAGGCTTGGTTAAAAATATATCATTTAACTGCGGATAGTTTTGTTTTTCAAAACCAAGTAATGGCAGCATAGCATCATTCACTGCTGTTAAATGTCCTAATAAATAAATTCCTCTGTTCCTGCCAGATGAAACTTCCTTTTGCAATTGCTCATCGGTAAGGCTGTTTATCAGTTCATCTGTTGCCTTTACTCTTGAATTCCAAAGGTCCAGTGCCATTTTAACGGCTAATTGTTTTTCGTTTGTCATTTTTTTATTTGTTATTTGTTTCTATTACTTTTTTTGTCCGTTTATTTCTTTTGCTTCTCTAAATGCATCTGCGGCCAGGCTAAACATTAATATTACCAAGCCCGAGAACAATATGATCCATTTTTCAAAAACCAGGTTAGTAAGGAAAATTGCAATCTCACCCCAACGTATCACTATCCAGGCAAGTATTAAGGCAATGCCAAGGCCTTTCCGTTTACCGTTATAAAGGTAGCCTCCGCCAAAAAGGAATAAGTTGAGAATAGCTGCGATCCAAGGGTTTTTCATGGTTTATTTGGTTTATTGTTTAATACTTAAATGAATTTGATAGCGCAAATATATTTAATTAAACTTGCAAAATGCAAGTTTAATATATTATCTTTATGTAACTTTGCGCTGTTATGCCAAAAAAGAGAGGAATAAAAATGGAAACGAGGTCGAAATGCCCGCTTTCCTGCACATTGGAATTAATTGGTGATAAGTGGTCATTGCTCATTATCAGGGATATGCTACTGTTCGAAAAGAGCACCTACAACGAATTTCTTGATTCGGCCGAGAAGATTTCCACCAATATTCTGAACGACAGGTTAGTGAATTTAACTGAAAAAGGGCTGATTACCTATACCGGTTCTGCAAAACGCAAAAAATATAAACTTACCGAACTTGGCCATGACCTTAAACCTATTATAGAAGCTGCCGGAAACTTTGGGGTGAAGCATTTTACGGGAAGTAAGGAATATGTTCAGAAACAAATGAAAGGCGCTAAGCTCTAAACAAATTTTTACACCTTTACCTTATGAATAGTGCCTATATATCATTGGGAAGTAACTTAGGTAATCGGGAAGAAAACCTTCAAAAAAGTATTGCCTTGCTTGAAGCAGCAGGTGAACTTGTTGCAGTTTCGTCACTCTATGAAACGGAGCCCTGGAAAATGGACGATGCCAACAGCTTTATAAATCAGGTTATTCTTTTAAATACATCTCTATCAGCAGAAAAACTGATGGATGTTTTGCTGGAAACAGAAAACAAAATGGGCAGGGTTCGAGCAAACCAGAGTCTTCGACAAGCTCAGACTGACTTGCCCCAAACCCCTAAAGGAGCTTTAAATAATATGGGCAAATATGAATCAAGGATAATTGATTTGGATATTTTATTCTATAATGATGCGGTGATTTCTACGGAAAAATTAACCATCCCCCACCCTGCTTTGCACCAACGCAAATTTGTGCTTGAGCCATTGGCTGAGATAAACCCTGATCTTATTCACCCTACATTAAATAAGACTGTTTCCGCACTATTACTTGAATGTGAAGACACTTATGAAGTGTCAAGGATTATATCGAAATAAATGCGTAAATTCGTAGAAGATTAAGAGCTATAGAAATGATACCCTATGAACAATTAGCGCCCACGTCAAAAACCTGGGTTTTTTTGGCAGAAAGAGAGTTTACCCAACCGGAAGTAAAAATACTTACCGATAGCCTTACTGCTTTTACTGATAATTGGTTAAGCCACGGAAGTTTAGTTAAAGGGCATTATAAGGTTTTACATAATCGTTTCATTGTTTTTTTTGCTGACGAAGATGGCGAGGCCATGTGTGGCAGAGCAGTTGACGCATCGGTGCGGTTTATTAAAGATATTGAAATGAAATTTGGCCTGGCTTTGCTGAACAGGAATTTAGTGGCTTATCAAAAAGACGGCAAAGTATTTTCTTGCACCCTGAATGAGCTTTCACACCTTTCAGAGGAAGGTATCATAAACCCGGATACCATTATGTTCAATAATTTGGTTGCAACCAAAGCAGATTTCGAAAAAAACTGGATGATACCCCTCTCATCGAGCTGGCAACAGAACTATATATTGCAAAATCAATAAAGAGGAAAGTGTACAGTAAAAAATTTCACTCCGTTAATTTAAATGAGCATTCTTTTGTAGTAACGGGCGGGGCCGGTTTCATTGGCTCTCACCTGGTTGACTACCTGGTAAGCCATAATGCCAAAAGAATTGTGGTGCTCGATGATCTTTCTACCGGCAACATCGATAACCTGAAACCTTTTGAAAGCTATAAAGGATTTGAATTCATACAAGGCTCTATTTGTGATAAAGCCATTTGCGATAGAGCATTTAAGGGCATTGATTATATATTACACGAAGCTGCGCTTTGCTCAGTACCGCGTTCGGTTGCTAACCCAATTGCAACCCACGATGTAAACGTATCCGGTTTTTTAAATGTATTGGTTTCCGCACGCGATGCAGGTGTAAAGCGTTTGGTATATGCAAGCTCCTCATCAGTTTATGGCGACAGTAAAGCCTTACCCAAAAAAGAAACTGACCAGCCAAGCCCACTCTCTCCATATGCTGTTTCTAAATACAGCAACGAACTTTATGCCTCAACATTTGCACGTAACTACGGTATGAGTGTAGCAGGTTTACGTTACTTCAACATTTTCGGACCAAGGCAAAATCCATTCGGGCAATATGCTGCTGCCATACCGCTTTTTGTTACGGCGCTTATGCAAAATAAGCCTCCGGTAATTTATGGCGATGGCACACAAACCCGCGATTTTACTTTTATCGAGAATGTAGTACAGGCCAATATAAAAGCTTTGCTTACAAGTTCTGATGTTAAAGGACAGGTATTTAATGTTGCTTGTGGCGAACAGGTGAGCGTTAACGCTCTGTTTAAGATACTGGCGGGATATGCAAATTCAAACCTTGCCCCTGTTTACCAGCCATCTCGCCTAGGCGATGTGAAAGATTCGAAAGCTGCGATTGAAAAAGCAAACGAGTTATTGGAATATTCTCCGGGAGTATATTTCAAAGACGGAATAGAAACCACATGGAAATGGTTTAAAGAACATTATAAAGTTCCGCAAGCTACAACCGTATGAAAAAAATAGCTGTACTAACTTCGGGTGGCGATGCACCGGGCATGAATGCCTGCATACGGGCAATAGTGCGTGCAGGTATATTTCACGGCATTGAAATGGTAGGTGTGCGCCGTGGCTATGATGGCCTTATAGAAGGTGATTTCCTCCCCATGGATTCTCATTCAGTAAGCAATATTATTCAGCGTGGTGGTACCATCCTTAAGACCGCCCGCAGCGAACGCTTCAGGACAAAAGAAGGTTTGCTGGAAGCAAAAAAGAAACTGGAAGATAATGGAATTGACGGCCTTGTACTTATAGGAGGGGATGGTACTTTTAAAGGTGCACTGGCACTGACTTCTGTTACCGATATACCTTGCATGGGTGCACCGGGTACAATAGATAACGATCTTTTTGGCACTGATTATACTATAGGTTTTGATACTGCACTTAACACCGTTATAGATGCAGTTGACAAGATACGTGATACAGCAGCTTCACACAACCGTTTATTTTTTGTAGAGGTAATGGGCCGCGATGCCGGATTTATTGCACTCAACAGTGGTGTAGGTTGCGGAGCAGAAGACATACTTATACCGGAAAGCAAAACCGACATCAACGAAATAACAAAAAGGTTGGAAGAAGGGTGGAAAAGACATAAATCATCATGCATAATTATAGTGGCTGAAGGCGATAAAGAAGGTGGAGCATTTGAGATTGCCAGGAAGGTAAAAGAGAAATTCGATCATTACGATACACGGGTTACTGTTATTGGGCACATGCAGCGCGGCGGTAATCCAACCTGTTTTGACCGAGTGCTAGCCAGCCGACTGGGTGTTGCTGCTTTAGAAGGATTGCTGGAAGGCAGGACCCATGAAATGGCCGGCCTGGTAAACAACCATATTGTATTTACACCATTTAGCCAAACCCGCAAACACAATGTAGATATTAACGAGGGCCTGTTGCGTATCGCCCATATTCTTTCAGCTTAAACCCCATGGCTCTATTCGGTCTCATAAAAAATAAAGATCTTCCTCCGGCTGACCTCTCCGTATTACGGACCGATGTGCATTCTCATTTTATTCCGGGTATTGACGACGGAGCAAAAGATATAGATGATTCGTTAGCTCTCATTAAAGGGATGAAAGAGTTTGGGTATAAGAAATTAATAACCACTCCCCATATAATGACCGATGCATACCGAAACACACCTGAAATAATCGGGAGTGGCCTGGAGAAAGTAAAGAAGGCATTGAAAGAAGCGGATATAGATATTGAATTGGAAGCTGCTGCGGAATATTACTTCGATTTTGAGTTTGAGAAGAAAGTGAAAGAAGGAAATGTGATGACCTTCGGGAACAAATATTTATTGTGGGAGATACCTTTTATAAACCCACCCGATAATATGAACCAACTCATTTTCGAAATGACCACGCGTGGTTACAAACCTGTGCTGGCGCACGTTGAACGCTATGGTTTCTGGAATCATAACTTTGAGAAATACGAAGAGTTGAGTGATAGAGGTGTGCTGTTACAAATGAATATCAATTCGGTTACAGGGCATTATTCAATACCTACAAAAAAAGCAGCGCAGTGGCTCATTGAAAAAGATATGATAAGCTTTGTAGGTTCTGACTGTCACCATGTAGGACATTTAGAGTTAATGAAAGTTGCAGTAAAAGATAAGCACTTCCAAAAATTATTGAGCTCTACCAGACTGCTTAATAAGACCTTATAGTTTTTCCAGCAAATGCCCTGCTATGCCTTCCTTAAGGGCGTAGTGCGATAATTTCATTTTCTTTACTCCCAGCCTTATCAATACTGATTTAGTAAGTATACCTGAATAGGCAAACATAGGCGCCCGCATTTGAATAAGCCCATGTATCTGCATACGCTCTTCAAGCGTAGATTTCATTAATTCACTATACAGTTTATCAAATTCATCCATCGGGAAATCGTATCCATTCTCAGGGTTAGGTGCTCCGCCAATACGTACTTGTATTATTTGCGCAAAGCTTTCAAACGAACCCGAAGAGCCAATCAATTCAACAGGTTTATGTTCTTTACCTGCTTCAACCAGATCGACTATCATATCAGCAATATACTTGCCTACTTCGCGCTGGTTCTCTAACAACCGGTCTGAACGGTTGAACATTTCATACAACCTTGTTACACCCAATGGGTAACTCTTCTTCCAGAATATTTCATTACTGTTGGCAATTATAAACTCAGTACTGCCGCCGCCAATATCCATTATTAAGGATACATGGTCACCCAATACCGATGCATGCTTCACGCCTTCGTATATCCATTGTGCCTCTTCCTCACCCGATAGAATATGAATCTCTATGCCCGTCTCTTTCTTTATCTTATCGGTAAACTCTTTTTTATTTTCCGCATCGCGAACTGCAGAGGTTGCAAATGCGTATACATCTTTTATCTTATGTTCAGCAATGGTTTTGTTATGCAGATGCAATGCACCTACTGCTCGTTCCATTGCTTCCTCCGTAATATGTCCCTTATGTATACCTCCTTTACCGATCTCTACCGGCAGTTCTTTCGAATAAATAAAAACCGGCTTACCTTCCTTACCTTTTTCTGCTATCAGCAGGTTGAAGGTGTTGGTACCAAGATCGAGGATCGCTATATGCTGCATACTTAAGAGGTCTATGACCCCATTTTGGGTTTCCAGGGAACCTCAGTTGCATTGAGGTCGTGCGTAAGCTTGCGTGCAAGCATAAATAAATAATCAGAAAGGCGGTTGAGATATTTAATCACCAGGTCATCTACCTTTTCATTTTCTGCCAGGTGAATAACCCTGCGCTCGGCCCTGCGGCAAACGCAGCGCGTAATATGGCAATTTGAAACTGTTACATGTCCGCCGGGTAAAACAAAATTCTTCATGGGTGGTAATTGCGCATCCATGGCATCAATCTCTTTTTCGAAAACCAAAATATCATCTTCGTGCAGTTGCGGTATCTTGACTTTCGATTTCTCAGGGTCAGATGCGAGCGATGAGCCCATAGTAAAAAGCCTGTCCTGCACATCTATCAATATTGTCTTTGTATGTTCGTCGGTAACCGAATCGCGCAAAAGGCCTATCCATGAATTAAGCTCATCAACTGTGCCGTATGCTTCAATGCGAATATGGTGCTTAGGTACACGTGTTCCGCCTAACAGAGATGTTTGTCCCTTGTCGCCGGTCTTCGTATATATTTTAAGCGCCATTCTTTATTTATGTTTTTTGCTGATGAAGAGCTCCTTCAGTTCAGGTGCATCATCCGGGTCTATCTTACCTGCCAATAAAAGGCTTAATTGTCTTCTTTGCAAGGCAGTAGCATATCTTTCTTTCTCTAATTGTGTTTCCGGTGTCAGTTGTGGTATCTCTATTGGTTTGCCTACCTGGTCAACTGCCACAAATACATAAGTAGCATCGTTAGATTTTATTCTTTCACCTGTAAAACCGGTTTCTACCGTTACATCTAAAAACACTTCCATAGATGTATTGAAAGCACGGGATACTTTAGCTTCAATAGTCACATAATCACCAAGCCTTATAGCCTTCTCAAACGATACGTGGTTAACCGAAGCGGTAACTACCACACGTTGAGAATGGCGGTGTGCTGCAATGGCAGCTGTAATATCCATCCAGTGCAGTAAGCGGCCACCCATAAGGTTCCCCAATAAGTTAGTTTCGTTGGGTAATACTAAGTGAGTTGATATTGCGTAGCTTTCTTTGGGTGTTTTGCTTTTCATAGGGGATATTTTGCTGAAAGTTTACAGCACAAATATAGCAATTAAGCAAGCTTACTTTACAGGCTTCAGAATATATATCTGGCTCGAGAATGTGGTGCCTGTTTTTGCGGCCTGGTTGTTTGATGCCCAGCCATGTATAGCAGCCCTTCCATAATTAGTGTTACCGCCTTTATACTTCTCGCTCAGCATACATATATAAAAGGCATCCAGTGGCATAGGTAATGTTTCTTTCAATGTAAAGCCCTGCTTTTCGAAAAAGCGTTTTACATCGGCGGGAGTAAAATGCCATATATGGCGAGGCACATCATAAGCTGCCCAAAATTGCTTGTAAAATTCAGCATCGGCCGAACTGCAATTAGGCAATGCAACTACAAAAGTTCCATTGGGGCTCAATATTCTTTTTACCTGCTTAGCAGTTTCTTCTAATTGATATACGTGTTCTAATACATGCCATGCACTTACCACATCAAAACTAGCATCACTGAATTGGTCCCATTTATTTACTTCGTGCACTGTGAGTCCATATTGTTGAGATGCAAACGCACGTGCATCGGGTGAAGGCTCTATGCCCTGTACCTTCCAGCCGTTTTCTTTACAGGTATTTAAAAACTCTCCGGTACCGCAACCGAGATCCAATAAATTACCGCTTTGTTTTCCACTAACCTCGTTAACCAATTTCAGTTTGCGTTTGAGTGTGAACTTACGTGCAACCTGGTAAAGGCTATTTACAAGTCCTTTTTTTGTATTTGAATGTGATATATAGTCTTCCGACTGGTAATATTTTCCTGCCTCAGCTTCTTCGGGCCTTGGATTAGTGAACCGAAAACCACATTCGCATTGTACTATCTTAAATTTATCCTTACTGACGGTATAATCAATACACTCAACAAAGGGAGTAAACGATGAGGAATTACATACAGGGCAATTGGTAAGGGTTTCCATCAGGCAAGCTTTGAGGCAAGTAAGCGTATCTCTACTGCCGGCGACATTTGTTCGTATAGTATGCGGTATACCGCTTCAGTAATTGGCATTTCTACTTTATGTTCCTGGTTAATGGTATAAATGGTCTTCACCGCATAATATCCTTCAGCCACCATATTCATTTCTAACTGAGCATATTTTACCGAATATCCTTTACCCACCATACTGCCAAGCGTACGGTTACGGCTGAATTGAGAGTATGCTGTTACCAACAGATCTCCCAAATAAGCAGAAGCATTGGTATCTCTCTGCATTGGACTCACATGGTCAATAAAACGTTTTATTTCCTGTATGGCATTTGCCACAAGCACCGCCTGGAAGTTATCGCCATAACCCAAGCCATGACATATACCGCTGGCAATTGCGAAAATGTTTTTTAACGCAGCAGAATATTCAATGCCCTGCATATCGGGTGATGTGCCTGCTTTTATATAACGACAAGTCAGCATCTCGGCCATCCAGTCAGCGGCGTTTATATCAGAACAGCCCACAGTGAGATATGATAATTTCTCCATGGCCACCTCTTCAGCATGGCAGGGACCGGCAATAATTCCAATAGATGAAAGTGGCACATCAAATTGCTTACTCAAATATCCGCTTACCATCATTTTAATATCAGGCAAAGTTCCTTTAACCGCCGAATAAATAGTTTTACCTACCAGGTCTTCTTTCTTTAATCCTGCATAAGCTTCACTCATAAATGCAGATGGAATAGCCATTATAAGTTTATCACTGGTGGCAACAGTTTCCCTTAAACCGGTGTGCATGGTAACCTTGCTGAGGTCAATTTCAATTTCACTTAAGTAAACGGGGTTGTGCCTGTACTTTTTAATGTACTCAATATTGTCCTTCTTCCTTATCCACCAATTAATGTCAACATCATTGTTGGAAAGAATTTTGACCAAAGCAGTAGCCCAGCTACCTCCTCCGAGTATGGCTATTTTTTTGTCGGCCATTAAGAATTATTGCTTTACCGGTTTATCGTGCCTCTTACGTAACATACGGGAGTATATTGATATATTTTTATCGAAGAGGAAACGTATCCAAAGGAAGGTCCAGGAATTGTGATATGCAATACTGTTATACCATTTTGCCCCTGCCTTGCGCACCTTAGGTAGGTTGTTCCAGGGGATAGATGGGAAATCGTGATGTTCGTTATGGTAACCTACGTTAAAGGCTATGGTATTGAGCGGACCATAGTAACTGTGTGTTTCCTGAACGTCATCACTGGTGAGGTAATGTTCTTGCACCCAACGGGCACCCAATGGGTGAAGGCCTACAGAAAAGAACATAGATGAGAACAGGTAAACAAATGCTTTAGGGCCGAAGAAATACCATGCTGCCACATCAATACCAATAACTACAATAAGGTTAAGGGCAACCCATTTATCGAAAGGTTTAATATCTCTCATACGCGGTATGCGCAGGGTTTGAACAATAGGATATATAAGAAGCCATAATGCTTTACCAAAAAAACTGCTGTTGAATAATTTAGCCTCCCATTCCGACGGAAGATCGGCATCATATTCAGGTATGCCCTGGTGAGCATGGTGTTTTAAATGGTAGCGTTGGAATGAAACTGAACTAGGGAAGAACATAACCGAGTTAGCCAAAATACCGGCAAGCATGTTAGCCTGTTTCCTCTGGAACAAAAGATTATGTGAACATTCGTGCACCATTACAAAAAGCGCATGCACTAAAAAGGCACCAACAAAATAAGACATAACAAAAAGTAACCACCATGCATGTTGTGATGTGAACCAGGCTAAAAAGCCATGCAGAGATATAAGCCCAATAATGGCAAAAATGGTATAAGGGTTCCTGCCGATAAGCTGCCTAACCTCCGGGTGTTCCTTTATTATTTCAATAGGGCGAATAAAGTGAATATCCTTTTGGTCGGTATAGAAGAAGTCCGTTTTTTTACTCATAGCATTTAAAATGGGTGCAAAGATACGCTTTATAAAAAAACCACCGTTTTATGGAAGAAACTGTGAGATTTCTCACTACTTCTTTATTCAACATAGATTTTGTAGCTTAGTACAATGAGAATCGAAGAAAAGACTAAAGAAATACTGAAAGCAGGAGTATTTATTGAATCATATGGAAATTGGGCATTAACAAAAGAACAGGCATTGAAAGCAATTGATGCATTAGAGGAAGCGGGCATAGGTATTTTAGGCGGGGATGTTTATGAAAGAATTAATGGGGAATTTCATGAATCGTGGGATAATTGGTATAGTAATTCTGCGAAAGAAGAATTGAAAGAAGATTTTATTAAAAGAAGTGCATTTATTGCCAGAAATTATATTAATAATTATAATTACCGGGTTAGTTCTTATTTTAAACAAGCACTGAAAAACAAGGGAAAAAGTCCTGATTTGTATTTTGTGATTGTTCCCAGTGTTTAAAGGAAAAAGGAACGAAAACATAAAATAATTTCCCCCTTAAAACCCTATCCCAATCCTAATGCCCTGCCCCAGCCTCTCATTTTGAGCAAAAGAAACAGCATAATCAATGCGGAATGCCCTGAATTTCTGCAGTCCTACAAATAGCTCTCCATATTCAGGCATGGTTGAGGTATGCATATAGTCTGCACCTATAACCTCATCGAGTTTTAGTTTACGAAGCAGAGGTATTTTGTTCAAAATGAACCCTTCAAAATGATGTTCAAGGTGTGCCTCTACAAAAGGCTGGGTAGTGCTGTATTTATAATAATCGAGCAGGTGGAAACTATTTAAACCAAATGATGAGAATAATATCTGGTCGCCTGCAAAATGATAGTAGTCCATAAAGTAGACATCTTTTTGTGAGAAGAATTTTCCCGCAGAGATACTGTACTGAGTTTTACCCAAAAGTTTTAAGTTGAACTTCCCCGACAGAGTTGCTTTACCAAAATCGTAATTGGCATCAAGGCCGGGAGTGCCGCCAATTGCTTTTTTATAATCGAGTATTAAAATAGGGTACTTACTTTCATCAATAAACTTCTGGTGTGGTAGTGTATAATATTGCTGCTTGAAACTGATCTTTAACTGCGCAGAAACCGTCCATGCTCTGTTATTGGTAAAAGCAGTTGAATCGTTTTGTGGGTACTGGGGATTGTTCGATGTGTATTCCCGGTTAGGAATTTTCACCAGTTTATAATCGGTAGTATTCATCAAAGGGCTCCTGTCGGCATATTCAGTTCCGGCAGTAAATAAAAGCCCATTTACCAACTCTGTAACATACGATGCATGCACATTGGCTTTCTGGTAAAGCTTCATATAATTCTGGTCCTGCAACAAAGTAAAGACAGTATTCAGGAATGGAGTGATAGGATTCTCTTCATTAAACTGCACAGGGGTAAGCCCTCCGCCGACCTTTATATATGCCAGTTTAGCAGGGTTGCATGCATAGGTGGCATTTACATCACCATACCATCGCTCATCCGAAAATCCATAACCACCTGAAGCATTTATACTCAATCTTTTATAGTCCTCGTATTCTTTATTGTACCCAATACGCAGGCCACCGTTAAGCCCCTGCACAGTATTAAACCCGACAGTCTGTATGATGGGACCGATAAAGAAAGATTGCTTCCGGAACCTGTTAAAATAACGATACCCCAAATAAAGGTTTGAGATTTTGAACTTATTCCTTCGCGCATCAACCGAATCCAAATATTCTTTTGTTTCGTGTTTGGCATGTATACTATCGCGCCGCACATAATCTTTGTTTTCTTCTTTGGTAAGTGGCACAGGGCGGGTTTGGTTCCAGTATGCAGTATCTTTTTTGTTGGCATTATCATCTATCTTCAATATCTCGCCATTGAAAAAGTTCTTAGGGAAATCAGGATTGATGGCATAGTTCTTATTGATAGATACATATACACCATTGCCCTTTATACCCAATATATTGAACACAAACTTGTACTTGTTCGAGAACAGCATCCATACATCAGGAGTGACAGGCAGGTACGACTGGCTGATGAAAATGGTATCAAGGAAATTTATCTGGGCATCTTTGATCAGGTACATATCGGTACTATGTATGCGCCAGGTGTCTTCCTGTATATAAATATATCCCCTGAAAACCGGGTCGAATTGACGTTTGGGAATAACCTCTATCTTATCAATAATCTTGCCATTCTCTACAAACGAACCTGCCAAATGGTATTTATAAAAGAACATGGCATCACTGGCTATAGGCGATACCAGGCCACGCTCGCTCAATACATCTATCTGGATATTGTTCTTATAAAAATCAATAAGCATATCAGATGCCTGGTTATAGCTAAATGCCTGGCTATTGCCACTCACCTTCGATGATATCATTTCCTCCCTTATTTTATCTGGCTGCTTGAAATTAAATTTTGATACAGACTCCGACAAGTAAATAATCCCCGATGTAGAATCAAGTTCATTAAAATGAATTTCTCTGCCGAATATTTTCTTCGGGTGTTTGGTAATGCGCTGCAATCCCTTTATATATACATCGCAGGAATAGGCCTCAACCTGGTCCTGGTAAAACTTCCGCTTTTCAATGGCATGACGCATAATACCATAAGCAGGGTCTTCAGCATTGCCATTTACAGTTACCTCGTTTATTTTAATTCCTTCGGCTTTTAACTGCACGTTGCGGGTAATATTAGCATTGGCCATCTCAACCGTTTCGCGGTGCAGTGTATAACCAATAAGCTGGTAATCGATAGTATAGGTACCGGGCTTTAATTCAATGGAATATTCACCATCCACATTGGCTGTGGTACCGTTGGTAGTGCCATCAATATACACTACCACAAAAGGCAAGGGCTGCCCACTCTCATCGGTTATTTTACCCGCAAGGTTGGCTCCATAAGAACGCCATGCTCCCAATAAAACAATAATGGAAATTAAAAGCGGCTTTATAATCCTCATATTAACTGCAATAAACCAATATCACCTTTGCAACGAAGGTAAGAAAAGATTTATTCCATAACCTCACCCTGCCCTCTCCTTGTTCAAGGAGAGGGTTATTGGAAGAGGCTTACTCTACTTCCGGAAGTGCCGATACTTTATTCTTCTTCACCTGCTTCTCTACACTATTAATAGCGTTAATAGTTTTGAAAACAGAATCAGGTGTTACCGAAATACTGTCAATACCTTCTTCTACCAAAAACTTAGCAAAATCAGGGAAATCTGATGGACCCTGTCCACAGATACCTACTTTAACTTTAGCCTTTTTAGCAGTTTTTATAAGCATGCTAAGCATAGCTTTAACAGCTGGGTTGCGCTCATCATATAAATGAGCAACCAGCGAAGAATCCCTGTCCAAGCCCAGTGTTAACTGGGTAAGATCGTTAGAGCCAATGGAGAATCCGTCGATATGTTTTGCAAATTCTTTAGCCAGTATAATGTTCGATGGGATCTCAGCCATAAGGTAAACCTCAAGGCCATGTTCGCCCCTGGTCAATCCATATTCCGACATTACCTCCTGCACTTTCAATAACTCATCAACAGTACGGCAGAATGGAACCATTACCACTACGTTCTTCAATCCCATTTTCTCACGCACCCTGCGTATAGCCTTACATTCCAGGCCAAATGCTTCTTTATAATCTTTAGAATAGTAACGTGAAGCACCTCTCCAGCCGATCATTGGATTCTCTTCATCCGGTTCAAAATATTTTCCTCCCAACAGGTTCTTATACTCATTGCTCTTAAAGTCAGAGAAACGCACAATTACTTTATTCGAGTAGAACGCGGCAGCTATTTTAGCTATACCATAAGATAGTTTCTTCACGAAGAAGGTCTCTTCGTTTTCATACCCTACTATTAGCTGAGCAATTTTAGCAGATAATTCTTTATCGTCCAGTTTATGATGGCGTAACAGAGCAAGAGGGTGGGCTTGAATATAGTTATTAATAATAAACTCCTCGCGCGCCAATCCCACACCCGCATTCGGAATATGAGAGAATTGAAACGCCATATCTGGTGAAGCAACGTTCAGCATGATAGGAGTTTTTGTCTTTGGAAAATCAGCAACATTAATTTCAATTTTCCTGTATTCAATGTTTCCGTTATATATAATACCGGTATCTCCCTCTCCGCAAGAAACAGTCACGTACTGGTCATCGGCCAGAATTTCGGTAGCATTGCGGCAACCCACAATAGCTGGTACTCCCATTTCACGCGCTACAATAGCAGCATGGCATGTTCTTCCACCTTTGTTGGTAATAATAGCAGCAGCCTTTTTCATAATAGGCTCCCAGTCAGGATCGGTCATATCGGTTACCAGTACATCGCCTGCCATAAAATCATTCCCGTCTAATCCGCCTGCGCGGCCATCGAGCGAGTACATGATCTTCACCTTACCATTAGCTATCTTATCACCAACTGCAATTCCTTTCAGCAATACTTTATCAGCACGGTTCTCATCGTCCATTTTATACTCTGTCAGCTTGCCATTATCTTTCTGAGAGTGTATGGTCTCCGGCCTTGCCTGCACAATAAATAATTCGTTCGATAAGCCGTCAACAGCCCATTCCACGTCCATAGGGCACCACCTATTCTTTAGTTTTGAATAATACTTTTCAATGCTGGCAACCCATTCCGCTAACTGCAATGCACGTTCATCAGATATGCAGAAGCTTTGTTGAGCTTGTTTATCAATTGGAATGATCTTCACGCGCTCATCCGGGTCATCACCATAGACCATCTTCTTATCTTTCACGCCCATTTTCTTTTCTATAATAGGCGAGTGCTTCCCATCTAATGTTGGTTTAAATATAATATACTCATCGGGTGAAACAGAACCCTGTACTATCATTTCGCCCAAGCCGTATGAGCCATTTATTACCACCACATCTTTAAAACCACTTTCAGTATCCAACGAGAATGCAACTCCTGATGCAGCTAAGTCAGAGCGCACCATCTTTTGCACGCATACTGATAAACCAACCAGGAAATGATCGTACCCAAAATTCTGGCGGTAACTGATAGCCCTGTCTGTAAACAGAGAAGCAAAACAATTACGCACTGAATTTATCAGTGACTCAGGCCCGCGAACGTTGAGGTAAGTCTCTTGTTGTCCGGCAAATGAAGCATCCGGAAGGTCTTCGGCAGTAGCAGAAGAACGCACAGCCACGTCAGTTATTTCTTGTTTGTATTTAGCAGAAAGGGTAGTATATGCTTCCAGTATTTGTGATTCAATTTCTTCGGGAAATTTTCCATTCTTTATCAACTGACGCACCTGCAAGCCACCCCTACGGAGTGATTCTATATTATTCAGGTCTATCCTGTTAATGATCTCTTTTATAATATCATCTAGCTTATTATGTTCAATGAATTTTTTATATGCCGCTACGGTAACTACAAAGCCTGCAGGAATATTAATTCCGAGCTCTGTCAGATTCTGGAGCATTTCGCCAAGTGATGCATTTTTTCCGCCTACAATTGGCACATCATCGTGGCCTACTTCTTCCAGTTTAAGAATGTAATTTGTTGATTTCATGTTGGTTTTTATAGCGGGGATTTGATTATGCCCAAAATTACATAAACAGGCTCGTACCTAAATAAAAAACTTGTCAACAAAAGAATAACAATTCATCCCATTTTACTACAAATAACCGCTAAACCGATACAGAGATTGGTTTAGAAATCAAATACAAATATTATGCATACATAATAGTTTATGGCAATACCCTTACTGTGGCTGAATCTGTTACAATAGGTGCGTAGGTCTGATTATTAATAGCCCTGATATAAACATGATAGAATCCGGGATCAGTAAACGTATATTGTAGTTTATTAAATCTTGTGAATGGATATAATGCACCCGTGTATGTCCTATAGGAAGTATAATGAGCATTCGTTGAATCAATAATATAGATATAAGCCTCATCGCTTTTAGAATAATTGGTTATAGTCAGGGTATCTTTTAAATGAAGTGTATCAGCGCTTAATTTCATTGACGCGAAAGGCACCACAACTATAGTTTTGTGACAAGATTCGATAATAAGTACAAGTGACAATAATAGAACGATAGCTTTAAGGGGCTTCATACAATTGAGTGTTTATATATCTAAAACGCAGGCAACAATAACTTATTGCATAAAACAGACCTCACCCTGCCCTCTCCTTGTTTAAGGAGAGGGTTGGAAGTTTCAAGAAATAAATATTTTGCGCTTAGAATCTTTCCGGTCTCATTTGAGGGAAGAAGAGTACATCCTGTATAGATGCAGAATTGGTCATAAGCATAGTGAGCCTATCGATACCAATACCCACACCCGATGTTGGAGGCATGCCATATTCTATAGCACGTAAAAAATCATGATCAATTGCCATAGCTTCATCATCACCACGTTCAGCCAGTTTCATCTGGTCCTCAAAACGGGCACGCTGGTCAAGCGGATCGTTCAACTCGCTATATGCATTACACAATTCTTTTCCGTTGATGAAAAGCTCAAAGCGTTCAACCAATCCGGGTATAGAACGGTGCTTCTTACATAAAGGCGACATTTCAACAGGGTAATCCATAATGAACGTAGGCTGTATGTAATGATGTTGTGCCTTAGCAGAAAATATTTCATCTATCAGTTTTCCTTTACCCATTGATGGGGCAACATCTATTTTCAGGTCGCTGCAAACCTTTCTTAATTCTTCTTCATTCATGCCTGATACATCAATACCTGCATGTTCTTTAATAGCGTCAAAAAGCCTTACGCGTTTAAACGGCCTATGAAAATCGAGTGTGTTTTCTCCGGCAGCTACTTTAGTAGTATTGTAAAGATCCATGGCTATTTTTTCAAGCATCTCTTCCACCAAACTCATCATCCACTCGTAATCTTTGTAAGCCACATAAAGCTCCATCTGGGTAAACTCAGGGTTATGTGTCCTGTCCATACCCTCGTTACGGAAATCTTTTGCGAATTCATATACCGCATCAAAACCACCAACAATAAGGCGTTTCAGGTAAAGTTCGTTTGCTATACGCAGGTATAAAGGAATATCTAATGCATTATGGTGTGTAACAAATGGCCTTGCAGCTGCACCACCCGGTATAGATTGCAGAATAGGTGTTTCAACTTCCAGGTAACCCCTTTCGTTTAAGAAATTACGCATGGAATTAATAATAACCGTACGCTGTACAAATATGTTCCTTACTTCAGGATTAATAATAAGATCAACATAACGTTGGCGGTAACGCAATTCAGGGTCGGTAACTTCATCGTGGGCCTTTCCTTCACTGTCAACCTTCACCACAGGCAAAGGCTTTACTGCTTTTGCAAGCAAAGCAAAAGAAGTAACGTGAACAGAAATAGTGCCTGTATTGGTAGTAAACACATATCCTTTTACACCAACTATATCACCAATATCAATCAGCTTTTTAAATATAGAATTGAAGAGTGTCTTATCTTCTCCGGGGCATATCTCGTCACGTTTTACATATATCTGTATGCGGCCACGTGCATCCTGTATCTCAGCAAATGCAGCATTACCCATCTGGCGCAGCACCATAATACGGCCGGCTATGCTTATATTTTTATAGTCGAGTTTATTACGCTCGTAGTTTTCGAGTATATCGGCCGAGTTGGCATTTACTTCAAAAAGTGCTGCGGGGTAAGGCTCTACACCCAGCTTCTTTATCTCTTCTAATTTATTACGCCTGACTTGTTCTTGTTCTGATAGTTCCATAGTAAAAAATATACTGTGAGCAAATATAGCAGAGAAGTGAATAGCCGAAAACTAAAACTGAAAAATTAAAACAAGTATTTATTAAACTCTTAAGTTACGTGTACCCCAAACCCTTAAAGGGGCTTTAAAATATAGCCCTTGCTCAAAGCCCCTTTAGGGGTTTGGGGTCAAAACAAAATTTGCTTTAAGCTAATGAGGATAACTGCAATAGCAACTAACACCATGGTTATCTTTATAGGAATATGCTTGGCAAGATACGGCCCAATGGGTGAACCCACTAATCCGCCTACTACAAGCCATGCCACCACATACCAGTTAGTAAAACCAATAAGGGTTATTAGAGTAGTGGAACTGACCAGAGCCACAAAAAAGCGGGAGAGAATAACTGAACCAATTGTATAGCGGGCATTTCTTCCGCCCGCAATAAGTGTAGATGACACTATGGTGCTCCAACCTCCTCCTCCAATTGAATCAAGAAAACCGGCAATAATGCCAAGAGGAAAAATCGCCTTTATTTTTTTAACTGTTGTAATTTTCCGGAAAGCACGGTAAAGAATTACAATGCCTAATAACAATATATAACCTGATATTACGGGTTTAATAATATTCACATAATCCTTCAACCAGAATAGAACACAGGCTCCAATTATTGCTCCAATAATTCCGGGAATCAGCAGAAATTTGAACAGTTTTTTATTTACGTTGCCCATCCTTAAATGGAACAAGCCTGTAGCACCTGCTGTAAATACCTCTAAAATGTGGACTATTATAACGGTAAATGCCGGGGCTATGCCTGATGCCAGCAGCAGAGTTGTAGTCGTTACACCATAGGCCATGCCAATGGCTCCGTTAACTACTTCGGCAATAAAACCTATAGCAATATATCCCCATTTACCTGTCTTACCGCCTTCTGATGCAACGGGTGAATAATAATTGCCCAAATAAATTGCAACAAGCAACAAAGCAAATAAAAAAACATATAAAAGGACCCCTTGCTTTTTGATAGCCAATTATTTTGAACGGCAAAGATACTAAGTGCCATTGCAATAAAAGTTAGACAAGCCAGTTAATTATGTGACTTTAGTCATCCTTAAAAATCAATTACTATTTACATTTGCTTTTTAAGGTTAATCATCTGATAATGAACTCTATTTTGTAGTTAGTATAATAAAGTATACCTTTACCTCTTTAATACCTATAAATGGCATTTATTGACATAGTTCTTGAAGAACCGGGATACGGCTGGAAGGACAAAGATGGAAACTTGGTTAAGCCAACCAATGGCCAGATCCTTAAAGAATTCTTTTACCGTCAGAATATTTTCCGAACCAAAAAGAACTGGATGAATTTTCTGGGTTGGTTTTGGGTAATATGCCTTACTCCTTTCCTTATTGTTTTCTTTGTGAAATACTGTACCTGGCAGTTGTGCCTTGTAGGCTTCATTTATAGCATGGTTATTATGGGTAGCCATGGTACCATATGGTATCATCGTTATGGCACACACCGCGCATATAGCTTTAAAAATAAGTTCTGGCGCTTTATTACACAAAACCTGGTTATAAAGGTTATTCCTGAAGAAATGTACATCGTTTCTCATCACGTACATCATGCAAAATCTGACCAGCCGGGTGACCCTTACAATGCTAACTGTGGATTTTTATATTGCTTTTTAGCTGATACCAACCACCAGAGCATTGCAAAGAATTTAAGCAGAGAAGAATATGACCGCATTAAAGTATTTATTGACCATACAGGTGTTACACCTAACACATACGAACAATATCAGAAATGGGGAACCATTGCAAATCCTTTCCGCACTATAACTGCTACTCTGCTTAACTGGGCATTTTGGTACACTACCTTTTACCTTATTGGCGGCAATGCATTGGCTTGCGCCATATTTGGCTGGTCGGTTGTATGGGCTGTGGGTGTACGCACATTTAATTTTGAAGGACATGGCAAAGGCAAAGACAAGCGCCAGGAAGGTGTAGATTTTTGCTGGGATGATATGTCTATAAACCAATACTGGCCGGGCTATGTAGCAGGTGAATGGCACAATAATCATCACTTGTTCCCTAACAGTGCACGTGCAGGTTTCTTACCTCACCAGGTCGATCTGGCATGGTGTTATGTATATCTATTGAATATGCTTGGAGGAATAAAGTCTTACAATAATTCCAAGCAAGTATTTTACGAAAAATACTACCTGCCTTACATTAAGGAAAAGCAGAACGCAAGTAAAGCCGTTAAAGACGCGGCTTAATCAAATGGTGAATTCTTAATTGTGAATGGTAAATGTTTTGAGTAATTCACAATTTACCATTCACCATTGATATTATTTCCTCCTCGCTAATTTGCTCCATGCATTTAAAATGCTTTTTGGGGCAAGCCTTGTAGCCAATTTTTGAGCATGGGCGGCAGTTTAGGTTTTTTACTTCTACTATATGAGAATTAGCTCCGGGCTTATATGGATACATGCCAAATTCAGGTATGGTATTACCCCAAACTGAAATAATATCTTTTTTAAATGCAGCCGCAATGTGCATCAGCCCGGTATCGTGAGTGATTATTTTTTTTGCTTGCTTAACTAACGATGCCGACTGATTCAGGTTATACTTTCCGCAGGCATTAAATACTTTAGTACCAATTGCTGCTTCAATTTGCTTTGCACTTTCTATATCTTCTTTTCCACCTAATAATACTATCGGTACATCAATCCCTTTGCAGATATCTATTATTTTATGGAGTGGTAAGCGTTTGGTAAAATGCCTTGCCCCTATTACAAATCCTATGTATCCGTTTTGATGAGTAGCAGGAAGAGTAGTAATCTTTACTTCATCTTTTGCAGGAATAAAATACTCCAATCCCTCTCCGTCATTCTTTATGTTCAACGATTCTACCGTTTCAAAGTACCTGTCCACAATATGCATATCAGGTAGCTTATCTATTTTCAAATTCACCTTAAGCCACTTCTCCACATTCAGCTTGGGAAAACTAGCTGATGGTTTTTTCAAACCCTGCTTTACCTGCATCGAACGCAGGTTGTGGTGTAGGTCAATTACAAAGTCGTAATTCTCTTTTTTCAACTCCTTTATTACTTCCGATACATCTTTTTCAATAGAATATAGCTTATCAATATGGGAGTTTGATTCAATTACAGATGCAAAGGCCTTCTTGGTTATATAATGCACTTCAGCTCCCGGTATTTGCTTTTTAACACACCGCACTATAGGGCTGGTAAGCACTATATCGCCAATAGAACTGAACCGTATGATAAGGAATTTGGGCAAGCTTTTTTTTCTTATTTCTTCTCAAAAATAGCAGGAATACAGTTAACCCCACTAAATAGGGAAAACACAATAATGTACTTTCAACACAGAGGGCACTGAGAAAACAGAGTCACGCAGAGTTTAATGCCGCTGTGAAACTCTGTGCTATGCTCTGTGGGCTCTGTGTTGAAGAAAGCTACATCAACGATATATATCTTAAATTTGTTCTCTACCAATGTATTATTTAGCATGTTTACCGGCATAATAGAAGAACTTGGAATTGTAAAAGATATTGCCAAAGAAAAAGGCAACCTGCTTATTACTGTTGAGGCTTCATTCACTTCGAAGCTAAAACTGAATGAGAGTGTCTCTCATAACGGGGCATGCTTATCTGTTATTCCTTTTACAAAGAAGCAATACCGTGTAATGGCTATAGAAGAAACACTATCAAAGACCAATTTAAAGCATTTAAAGAAAGGAGATACGATAAACCTGGAGCGTTCGATGGCTGCTAATGGGCAAATGGATGGCCATTTTGTACTGGGGCATGTAGATGGAGTCGTGAAATGCACTTCGGTAAAAAAACTTCAAGGCAGTCATGTGTTTACCTTTTCATGCAGTAAGAACGATAGTAACTATATCGTAAACAAAGGTTCTGTTGCACTTAATGGCGTAAGCCTCACCATTGCAAAAGCCAGCGGAACATCTTTTTCAGTAGCTATTATTCCCTACACATTCAGCCATACCAATTTCCAAAGCATTAAACCCGGAGACGAAGTGAATGTAGAATTTGATGTACTTGGTAAATATGTGGTACAGTACCTGGCTAAGCTTAAAAAATAGCTTTCGCTATCCTCTTCACCGATTCTGATTTACCCATTGTATAAAAGTGAATACAAGGTGCGCCGCCTTTAATAAGCTCTTTACATTGCTTTATGCTCCACTCAATACCAAGTTCTTTAGCTTCAGCATCACTTTTACACTTCTCAATAGCATCGGCAAATTCTTCTGGTATTTCCACATGAAAGAATTTAGGGAGAAACTGCAATTGCTTTTTTGTAGAAATAGGCTTTACACCTGGTATGATAGGCACATTTATGCCCAATTCCTTACATAGTTTTACGTATTCGAAATACTTCTCGTTACTATAAAAAAGTTGCGTAACAATATATTCAGCCCCTGCATCTACCTTGGCTTTCAAGTGTTTCAGGTCGGTTTTAATATTAGGACACTCAAAATGCTTTTCCGGATACCCGGCAACACCAATACAAAAATCGAGCCTGCTGCTAACCTCAGATGCCTCTTCATTGAGGTATTGGCCATGATTAAGCTCTCCAATTTGCTTTACCAGGTCAATAGCGTGTTCGTTACCACCTGGCTCAGGCACAAAATGTGCTTCGGTCTTTACTGCATCTCCTCTTAAAGCAAGTACATTATCAATACCCAAAAACTGCAAGTCAATAAGCGCGTTTTCGGTTTCTTCTTTACTAAAACCACCGCAAATAAGATGGGGGACAGTATCTATTTTGTATTTATTGATAATTGCGGCGCAAATACCAACGGTACCAGGACGTTTACGCACAGGTATACGCTCCAGGTAGCCACCCTCACGCTTTTTATAAATATATTCCTCACGGTGGTAAGTAACATTAATAAACGAAGGATTGAATTCCAGCAACGGGTCAATGCTCTCATTTATCGATTGAATGCTCTTACCTTTAAGCGGAGGCAATATCTCGAAAGAGAATAAGGTTGATTTAGATTTTTTAAGGTGGTCTATTACTTTCATATTAAAACAAATTCATTTATTTATCTCCCTTTTCAATTCTCAGGCCAACATCCATTATTTGCTGCAAGGTATCAACGCGCATAGCCTGGGCATAGGTAAATTTATATTCCCCCTTGTGGAACCTTGCATTTTTCTTGAACCATATCTTATTATCCCAAATATCGCCCAGGCCACTACCCAGCCACCGGCCACTGTTATCGGCTAAAATACAATTTATAGTATCGTGTTCGGTCTGGTTGTTGGGAGCAGTAATATCAATGAACATGTAAATATTGCCAAAGTCATAATCATTGGCCTGACGAATGTTAACAAAGATATTGTAAGGAGTAATTGTATCATCAACAGGTACAGTAAATGTTACCGGCTTATTAGCTATCCAGGTATTATCCGGGATGCTGATGTATTTCTGGTATATAACACCTTTATTGCAGGAACAAAATATTGCTGTAGCTAAAGAGAATAACAGAAAATATGGCCTGTTTTTAAGCATTCTTGTTTTTATCGAACCACGAATGTATGTATTTTTAACATTTTGGGCGCTATATAAAGCTGTTGTTATGTTTCTATATATCTGCAACATTATCTGCAGAGTTTGGTTTTAATGGAATAGTTTCATACATTTGGTTGTTGGCTTTACATAGCCAAACAGTATTCTAAAGATATAACTTGTCCCCCATTTTAAAAAACACTTTCCGTTAAGGTGGAAAGTGTTTTTTGTTAATGATATTATTGAAACATTTCCGGTTTCAATCCGTTCAATCAAACGCGATAACCCTAATTTTGACAAAAAAACTGAATAGCTAATGAAGAAGGCATTACTAACCATTCTGTTCCTGGTACTCTCTAATACCTTTATGACCTTTGCCTGGTATGGCCACCTCAAGTTTAAGCAAATGAAGGGCATGGAAAGCCTGCCTCTTATTGCCATTATAATGATCAGCTGGGGCATAGCCTTATTTGAGTATTGTTTCCAGGTACCGGCCAACCGTATCGGTTTTGTTGAGAACGGAGGCCCATTTACCTTGTTGCAGCTTAAAGTGATTCAGGAAGTAATAACCCTGACTGTATTTATAGTTTTCTCAGCTGTGGTGTTTAAAACCAATATCCTCCAGTTGCATCATATAGCCGGGTTCGGCTGCCTTATACTAGCTGTTTACTTGCTTTTTAAATAAAAACGGAAGTATGAAGAAAATACTTTTCGTTGCCTCACACCGTCTCAACAGATCGCCCAGCCAGCGGTTCCGCTTTGAACAATACCTCGCCTATTTCATTAAGAATGATTACGGCTGCAAGTTATCGCCATTAGTTACCGAAGCCGATGACAAAATATTATATGCAGAAGAAAAATACATTCAAAAGATATTTGTGATCGTAAAAAGCTTCTTCAGACGATTACGAAACCTACGACTAGCATCGAGCTACGACATTATTTTCATACAGCGTGAAGCGTATTTAATCGGGTCTACTTTTTTTGAAAGAAGGTTCAAAAAGTCGGGGGCCAAGATTGTATTTGATTTTGATGATGCTATCTGGCTCATGAATGTATCGGATGTAAACAGGCGGTTTGCGTGGATAAAACGCCCCAGTAAAATAGCAGAAATAATTGCCATGTCAGACGCTGTTATTGCCGGTAATAATTACCTGGCAGAATATGCACGTGCCTATAATCCCAATGTCATTATCATTCCAACTACAGTAGATACCGATAGGTTCATTCCTTTACAAAATGCACCGGTAAAAGATAAAATATGCATTGGCTGGACTGGTAGCCTGACAACTATAAAACACTTTGCATTAGCTATTCCGTTTTTGAAAGAACTTAAGAAAAAATATGGTGACAGGATATACTTCAAAGTAATTGGTGATGGTACCTACTCATACCCCGAACTTGGAATACAAGGCGTTAAATGGAACCAGGATACTGAGGTGGAAGACCTACAGGAAATGGATATTGGCCTTATGCCTTTAGCCGATGATGTATGGAGCAAAGGTAAATGCGGGCTTAAGAGCCTTGAATATATGGCATTGTGCATACCTCCGGTAATTTCTCCGGTGGGTGTAAACTCTGAAATTGTGCAGGATGGAGTTAATGGCTTCCTTGCCAATACTAATGAGGAATGGGTATCTAAAATATCTCAACTTATAGAATCTCCGGAACTGAGAAAAAAGCTGGGTGCAAAAGCACGTGAAACTGTGGTTGAAAAATACTCGGTCAATTCTCAAAAAGATGTTTACCTAGGGCTTTTTAACAGCCTGCTTAAAGGATCGAAAAAATAGCCTCTTCTAGCCTATTGTTCAGGCTATCAAAACTTAATTAAATTCGCATTGAATTTGAACTGAATAATTGAAATAAAATTTCGATATGAATAAAGTTTATAAAAATGCCGACGAGGCCATTTTCGATATTAAAGACAATATGACTTTAATGTTGGGCGGTTTTGGTTTATGCGGCATACCCGAAAACAGCATTTCAGCCCTTTTGAAGAAAGGTGTAAAAGGCCTTACATGTATATCAAACAATGCAGGGGTTGATGACTTTGGATTGGGGTTGTTACTTAAAACAAGGCAGATAAAGAAAATGATGTCTTCTTACGTTGGTGAGAATGCTGAGTTTGAACGCCAGTTTTTAAGCGGAGAGTTACAAGTTGACCTGGTACCACAAGGAACTCTTGCAACGCGCATAGCTATGGCAGGACTTGGTATTCCTGCATTTTTTACTGCGGCTGGTTATGGCACCGAAGTAGCCGAAGGAAAAGAGGTACGTGAATTCAATGGCAAAAAATATTTGATGGAACTGGCTTTGGGTGCCGATTTTGCAATCGTAAAAGCCTGGAAGGGTGATACACTCGGTAATCTTGTCTTCAGGAAAACAACGCGCAACTACAGTGTACCCATGGCAAAGGCAGGCAATATTACCATTGCTGAAGTAGAACATTTAGTTCAGCCGGGTGAAATTGATCCGGATGCTGTTCACGTACCAGGTATTTACGTACATAGAATATTTGAAGGTAAAAACTATGAAAAGCGCATTGAGCGAAAAACATTATTCTCCTCAATTTGATGATTTGATAATACAAGAACAAAACTATGCTCGATAAACACGGAATTGCAAAACGCATTGCACAGGAATTGAAAGACGGAATGTATGTAAACCTTGGAATAGGTATACCTACACTTGTTGCAAACTATATTCCAAAGGGAATGACCATTATACTTCAATCGGAGAATGGGATATTAGGCACTGGACCATACCCGGTGGAGAGTGAAGTTGATGCCGATCTTATAAATGCCGGAAAAGAAACGGTAACTGTATTGCCAGGTGCTTCTTTCTTCGATTCGTTCGAGAGCTTTGGCATGATACGTGCCGGTAAAGTTGACCTCACCGTGTTAGGCGCAATGGAAGTTGATGAAACGGGTGATATAGCCAACTGGAAGATTCCGGGTAAGATGGTGAAAGGTATGGGTGGTGCTATGGACCTTGTAGCAGCTGCAAAAAATATTATTGTGGCCATGCAACACACCAACCCAAAAGGAGAATCGAAACTGTTGCCAAAATGCACTTTACCTTTAACAGGTGTTAAGTGTGTAAAGCGTATTGTAACTGAATTAGCAGTATTAGATGTTACTCCTAATGGTTTTAAATTACTGGAGCGCGCACCAGGAGTAAGCGTTGAGGAAATAAAAGCTAAGACTGCCGGTAAACTTATTGTTGAAGGCGATATTCCTGAAATGAAACTGCACTAATTAAAAGGGTTCCCTCCTGTATTGTCCTTGTGTTGCTTGTCGTATTTAGCGCAGTCACACTCAATGTTTAGTGGCTTCTTAGGTTTTTCAAAATCATCGTCGGTACTCACACCCAGTTTATCATTGGCATACACTTTAAGCATATAAACTGCCCATACAGGTAAGGCCTCACTGGCACCCTGCCCCCATTCCATATTTTCAAAATGTGTTGCGCGGTCTTCAAAGCCGGCCCAGCAACCCGATACCAAATTCGGAGTAATACCAATGAACCATCCGTCGGAACAATTTTGTGTGGTACCTGTTTTACCTGCAATGGGGTTAAGCAACCTGTACTTACTGCCACGTAATCTTTCACCGGTACCATACTGCACCACACCTTCCATCATATTCACCATTACGTAAGCATCCTGTTCACTCAATGCCTCATCGGTCTTAGGTTTTATCTGGTCAAGTATACGGCCATTCTTATCTTCAATACGCATTACAAAAGTTGGCTGCACCCATATCCCTTTATTTGCATAGGTGCAATAAGCGCCCACCATACTGCTTACAGGTATTTCGCAGGTACCAAGACAGAGAGACGGTACCGGATCAATATCATCGGTAATGCCCATATGGCGCACCATGCTTATTACCGCCTGAGGAGAGAATTTATACGTTAATGAAGCTGCAATACGATCGACAGATTTTGCCAGAGCTTCTTTCAATGTCATCATTCTGCCATCGTCATTGGTATCAGCATTCTTAGGGGTCCATGGGGGCTGGGTTCCGTTAGGGATACTTACCGGTATGTTTGGCATCTGGTAACATGGAGAGTATCCATTTTGCACTGCCATGGTATATATAAATGGTTTAAAGGTTGAACCCACCTGCCTTTTGCCAACCATAACGTGGTCGTATTTATAGAACCTGTGGTCTATTCCACCAACCCATGCCTTTATAAATCCTGTATGCGGATCAATAGAAACAAAACCTGCCTGTAAATAACTCTTGGTCCATTTTATGGAATCATATGGTGACATAGTAGTATCCAATGCATGATCTTTCGTTTTCCATGTAAATACCGTCATTGGTATTGGAGTATGGAAACTCTTGTTTATTTCAGCTTCTGATGCACCTGCACGCTTAAGGCTTATATAACGGTCAGATCGGCGAATAGAGCTGTTCATCAGGTCCTCGGTCTGCTCTTTTGTTATTCTGAAATCAAATGGAGCATTTTTGCGATGGCTCAATTCACTAAAGAAATGGGGTTGCAGGAATTTACAATTCTGTTCTAACGCTTCCTCTGCATATCCCTGCATGCGAGAATCGATAGTGGTATATATTTTCAGTCCGTCTTTGTAAATATCATACTTGGTGCCATCAGGTTTCGGATGTTCCTCGCACCATTTTCGTAAAAAATTATCTCTCAAATATTCTCTGAAGTATGAAGCCAGTCCTTCATCGGGGTTCTCCGCACGGAAGTGAATTCCCAATGGTAATTTCTCTAATGAATCACGTTTAGGTTCAGAAAGATAATTGTACTTTGCCATTTGTGAAAGCACCACATTTCTTCTTTCGGTAGCGCTTTTAATACGGTTTTTAGGATTGAACAGTGATGGATTTTTCTCCATACCCACCAGCATTGCTGCCTGTTCTATTCTCAATGAATCGGGGGTAGAACTAAAATATATGCGTGAAGCAGATTGTATACCTACAGCATTATTAATAAAGTCGAACTTATTGAGATACATGGTTATTATCTCTTCTTTGGTGTACTGCCTTTCGAGCCTTGCTGCAATAACCCACTCTTTAAATTTCATAAACATCAGCTTTATCTTGCCTGCCTTAGGATCCCGTGGGAACAACATTTTAGCCAGCTGCTGGGTTATGGTACTGCCTCCACCCGAAGATGATTTACGGCCTATAACAGTTTTAAAGAATACCCTGAACAAACTACGAAGATCTATTCCGGAATGGTCATAAAAACGGGCATCTTCGGTTGCCACCAAACCGTTTATTAAATAAGGGCTAATGTCTTTATACTGTATGTTCGAACGGTTCTGAACATAATACTTGCCCAATATCTGTCCATCGGAAGAAATAACCTCAGAGGCCAGGTAGGTTTGTGGGTTTTCGAGCTCGTTAAATGTGGGTAATTTGCCGAAAACACCAGCCGAAGCAGCAAAAACACACCCTATTAATAAACATATCGGAATAAGGACAAGTATCCAAAAGATACGCAGGTATTTCTTAAATCTTTGCCTTTCAGGATTGGCCATAAGCTCTTTTTCTTTCAATAAAGTGCTAAAATTACTAAAAAGGAAACGATATGGAATTATTAAAATTAACGTTGTTTTTACACGTTTATTTCGAAAAGTGCTATATTTGCACCCCTAAAATAGAAGCAACGATGATTATTTTACAAATCAAAGAAGGCGAAAATTTAGAGAAGTCTTTAAAAGTTTTCAAAAAGAAGTTTGACCGTATTGGTATCGTAAAAGAACTTCGCGTAAGAAAGGTTTACAACAAACCATCTATTGTACGCAGGCAAAAGAAACTTAAAGCTATCCTTCGCCAGAAGTACCTCGAATCTCAGGAATAGTTTATAGCTATACAGCATATAACTCAAGCAGGAATTTATTCCTGCTTTTTTTATTAATTGCTATACTGTTGGGTATCGGTCCAGCTGCGGGTACGTTGCAGTTTCAGGTCCTGTAATACCGATGCCTTTACATGCACGGCCAAAGTAAAGCTCTGGTGAAAACCGAAAGGCACTGTATTGAAATCTATCTGCCAGCAGTGCAAATCTCTGCGGGCCGATAAAGAAGGATTTGTAAACTGACTGTTTGTTATATCGTAGCCCGAATTAACTGCCACATACCAGAATTTGGTTAGCTGCATACTACCGTTGAACATGACCGTTTGGGTAGTAACCTTCGAGAAGCCCACAACATTATACAATAAGTTATAGAACATGGTTAACGACCATGGGGCAATTTCGATAGGTGCCCAATACATGGGGTGCATTTGCTCATATTCAAAATAATCGTTGGGAGAAGCCAGCTGTAGCCCCGAATTACTTGCCTGCGTTGTACTTGTTGTAGTGCCTGTTGCGCTTCCCTGTTGTCCATTATTCTGACCTTTCGATTTTGAACCCGTGAGGGTGGTACTGAATGAAAGTTCTCCGCTGGTTAGCCTTCCGATACTTGCAGGCTTATAAAATTGATTTATATCCCGCCCTGTATAATCAGTCTGATACGGATCAACCACACCGCCAAAATTAACTGCCAGTTTTTTAAATAATGTAGTATTGCCGGTAAGTGAAATAGGCGACCACCTGAAACTATCCGCCAGCATATTATAGGAAGTACTTATGGTAAACCGCTCCAACAATTTTATCTTTTTATAAATCACTCCCGAATCTGTTCGCTCGCGCACTTTCATTTCCAAATTGGTACCTAAACTCATATTCATAGCCATATACTTTCCGGGGTTAGGGCCGCCGTAAATACTTTTTTGGAAAATTGAATACAAATAGGGCTGCTGGTTTACAGGGGTTGGTTCCGTAGGATATCTCCAAAACCCATAAGAAGAAGCAGGACCATAATCAGGATGTGTGCTTATAGATAGTGAGGGGTAAAACACTTCCCGTATTATAACCGATTTTTTTAGCCCCAACGAATACATAGCATAAATATTGGTGGTAAGCGATGCTGAGGCATTATATGTATTTGCAGTTTCTACTCCTTGTACTGTATCAATTTGTATGCTGTCTACCCCACTCTTTTTAACCCAATGATCGCGGGTAGTTTGAAAATAAGTTACTGAAGAAACAGTGAAACTGGTGTTTAAATTAAAATACCGGAGTATCTGGAAATTTCCGCTTATTGGCAATGCTGAGTTAAAACCATTTTGCATATGCCTTAACGTGCTTTGGCTGAGAAAATCGGCCTGGTAGGCACTTACCGTATTTTCGGCATTAGTATTGAAGGAAAAAGAAATATTATTAAAGATACCGTACCATTTACCATTTACAGGGCCGTCTTCAAACCATTTAGCGGGATACATTCTATCAGCACTAAATGTTAATTCGGGCAGGGTAACATTTATAAGCTGTGTTATAGTATTTTGTTCGTGTGATGCATTTAAGATCAAGTGAAAAGGTGTTTGCGGAAAATTCTGTGTAAATGCAACATTCGATTGCATAGTATTTTGCAAGTATACCGCCGGGTTGTATGAATTGACCGTATAATACTGACTGGTACCCAGGTTTACACTCGCTGTGAATGAACTGTTGGGCCTTGCTTTTGCATCTTGTGTATGCTGCCAGAATACTAAAAAGTTACGTGTACTGCCCAGCTGGTCGGTCTCTGATGAAATTGGCAGCTTAGTATCTGAATAGCCTAACTTAAATTCTCCGCTGTAATGATATCTATCACTGTAGTCAATTATATCTCTAAGCCCGTAGCTGGTATTAGAATAAATATCGCCTCTCAGTTGCATATCAAAATGGTCGCTAAGGCCGAGGTAATATCCTCCATCTTGCAGAAAAAAGCCCTGAGCCTGCGATTCACCATAGCTAGGTATAATGATACCCGAATGCCTTCCACTGGTAAGTGGAAAAAAACCGAAAGGGATGGCAAGGGGGGTTGGTACACCTTCAATTACCAGCATAGCGGGACCAGTAACTACCTGGTTGTTGGGTATAACTTTAAGCCTGGTAGCAGCAATAAAAAAATGC
>Ga0210396_10000136_pt1 | contig 129496 bp, 117 predicted proteins | sample IncBWH17OmetaG_FD_155466 | JGI IMG/M metagenome (GOLD analysis project Ga0210396, IMG submission 155466) | Forest soil microbial communities from Barre Woods Harvard Forest LTER site, Petersham, Massachusetts, United States - Inc-BW-H-17-O ...
GTTGATGGCTTTGCCGGTTTCGGCAGCGGCGGTGAGGAGGTCGGTCTGGCGGCAGAGGAAGGCGGGGATCTGGAGGACGTCGACGGCTTCGCCTACGGGGGCGCAGTCCTGGGGGGTGTGGACGTCGGTGAGGACGGGGAGGCCGGTGCTCTCGGCTACGGTGCGGAGGATGCGGCAGCCTTCGGCGAGGCCGGGGCCGCGGAAGCTGCGGATGGAGGTGCGGTTGGCTTTGTCGTAGCTGGCCTTGAAGATGTAGGGGACGCCGAGGTCGGAGGTGATGCGCTGGATGGCGTCGGCCATGGTGCGGGCGTGCTGCTCGGACTCGATGACGCAGGGGCCGGCGATGAGGAAGAGCTTGCCGCGACCTACAGGGACGTTGCCTATGTCGAATGGATTGATCACATATTTATTTGATCATAGTGACGAAAGAAGTAGACAAGGCGGACGGTGACACATGCTCCCCGCAGCAAACGACAACGCACCCACCGAAAGACAATTGCCAAAGGATATTGTTGGCTAGAGTTGCAGCTCCCAGGTTTGGCCCGTCAGTTTTTTGCCGAAGCTGTGATGGGTCTCTTCACTGATGAGATGGTAGCCCTCCGCCTGGTAGAGGTGGCGGGCGGCGTCGAGGACGCTGTTGGTCCAGAGAGTGATTTTGCGGTAGCCGACGTTGTGGGCGAACTGAGTGCACTCGCGGATGAGGGTGCGGCCGAGGCCGAGACCGCGCGCGGAGGGGTCGACAAGGAGGAGCCGGAGACGGGCGGTGGTGCGGGCTTTCTTGTCTTTGACGAGGAAGACGGAGCCGATGGACTCGCCGTTGCGCTCGGCGATCCAACAGCGCTCGCGAGCTGGGTCGAAGTTGTCGATGAAGTCGGCGGTGATGCGGGCGACGAGGGCCTCGAAGCGCTCGTCCCAGCCGTACTCGCGGGCGTAGAGGAGGCCGTGACTTTGGACGACCCAGCCCATGTCTCCCGGGCGGTGAGGGCGGAGGATGAACGGGGGCTTGGTGGTCGAGGGGGAGAGGATTGTCTCGATGGTAGACATCGCCTGGATTAGTTGGGTGCGTTGCTGGCCGGTGAAGGGAGCGATCATCTGGTCGATCTGTTGGTTGGAGCGTTGGTTGAGGACGGCGAATTCTTTTTGTCCAGATTTGGTGAGGGAGAGGAACGATTGCCTTGCGTCGGTAGGGGAGGTTTTGCGGGTGAGGAGTTTTCGGTTGATGAAAGTGCGGAGGAGGCGACTGAGATAGCCGAGGTCGAGGTTAAGGGTAGCGGCGATTTCAGAGGCTGTGGGTTGAGTGCGGGTGGCGATCTCGTAGAGGACGCGGGCTTCGGGGAGGGAGAGTGAGCTTTGCAGGAGGTGTTCTTCGAGGGTGCCGATGGCGCGGGTGTAGAAGCGGTTGAAGTTTCGGATAGCGATGACGTTGGGATCGGTAGTCATCTAATGGATAGATGACATATTCAATTAATTACTTGCTTTAGTCAAGTAAATTTCTGGTTTTCTTTAGTCCTTAAGGGAGCGGCCCAGGTTGGAGAGCAGGATGGTGAGGAAGGAGATGCCTCGGCGGCTGTCTTCGCTGGTGGTTCGTTTCCAGAGCTGCCATAGGCTGGGTGGGTGCTGCTCGCGTTTGTGTTGTTCCGTTGTGGTGGACATGGCTTTTGATAGCTGGTCGAGGACTTCGGGGTTGAGCTCGGTGAGGATCTTGGCGGCGGTGAGGAGGTTGCGTATGCCTGCGATGCCTTCTGGTTGTTTGGCGTACTCGGCTAGTTTGCCGGTTACTGTGTCTTTTGCTCCGATCAGGCCGTGGATGAGATCGAGAACGCCTTCGCGGTGGGCGACCTCGAGGACATCTAGCGTGGCGAGGAGGGCGGCGGCGTATTCCACGGGAGCGGTTTCGAGGCGGCGATCGAGGTCGGCTTTGAAGTCGACGGTGAAGGGTTTGAAGGCGATTGGCTTGGCCATTTTTGGTACTCCTTGATCAAGGTTCGTTGCGGGAAAAGGGTTTGGTTGCTTCTCCCCTCCGCTTAGAATGACAAGCAAAAACAAGAACAACGGCAACGGCAAAAGCAACGGCAACAACAATGGCAACGGCAACGGCAACAACAAAGGCAACGGCAAAAGATTAGTCGCTTCGGCTGCGCCTTCGCTCCGGCCTTCGGCAGAGCGGTGGCCGCTTCGCGGCGGCCTTAGACGCGGGGCTGAAGCCCCGCTCTACCTCAGAAGCAACGACAACGACAACGGCAACGGCAACGACAACGACAACGACAACGGCAAAAGCAACGGCAAAAGCAACGGCAAAAGCAACGGCAAAAGCAACGGCAAAAGCAACGGCAAATACAGGGATTCTTCGCTGCGTTCAGAATGACGACGTAAATACCGCTCAGAATGACGACGTAAAAAAGACAACTGCAACAGCAGATCCCTACGGGATGACAAACAAAAGGGCAAACAATAGGACAAGCAAAAGGACAAGCAAAAGGACAAGCAAAAGGACAAGCAAAAGGACAAGCAAAAGGACAAGCAAAAGGACAAGCAAAAGGAGAATCAACGACAAGGACAACAGAAACAGCGACTGTAACAGTGGAACCTGGATTACACGGTGGTGGAGGCGATTTGGACTAATTTGTCGGCGGGTGCGGTGCCGGGGAGGTGATAGTCGGCTCGGGCCCATTTGCGTTCAATCTCGAGGCCGGGTTGTGGGGTGCGGGTGCCGTAGCGGAAGTTGCGGCGCGGTAAGGGTGAGTCGCCTTGTTCGGGAAGGACGGTCATGTTGACGGCGGTCTCCTTGAAGGCGGGTGTGTGGGTGTTGCGGTCGGTGAAGCTGCTGGTGAGTTTGTTGACGGGTTCATTGACTGAGTTAAGCGACATGTAAAGCTGCTTGCCCTGCACGCGTGCGGAGACGAGGACCTGCACGCGGACTTTACCGTGTGGTGAGGTGAGCTGGACGTAGCGACCGCTGGTGATGCCACGCTCGGCGGCGAGCTCGGGGGAGACCTCGACGAAGCTGGTGGGGGTGATGGCCTTGATGCCTTCGGTGCGGAAGGTCATGCTGCCTTGTTCGAAGTGCTCGAGGAGGCGGCCGTTGTTGAGGTGGAGATCGTAGGTGGTGCTGCTCTCTTCGCAGGGTTCGAGGTACTGGATGGGGAAGAAGCGGGCCTTGCCGTCGGGGAAGTTGAATCTTTCGGTGAAGAGAAGTGGTGAGTCTTTGCCGTCCTTGGCGACGGGCCACTGTAAGCTCTTGTAGCCTTCGAGGCGGTCGTAGCTGACGCCGGCGAACATGGGGGTGAGGCGGGCGGCCTCGTCCATGATCTCGGAGGGGTGGGTGTAGTTCCAGTGGGCGCCCATGCGGTTGGCGATGAGCTGGATGATCTCCCAGTCGGCCTTGGATTCGCCGAGGGGTTCGATGGCTTTGTAGATGCGCTGGATGCGGCGTTCGGTGCTGGTGAAGGTGCCCTCTTTTTCGAGTGACGGGCAGGCGGGAAGGACGAGGTCGGCGTAGCGGCAGGTCTCGGAGAAGTTGACGTCCTGGACGACGAAGAATTCGAGCTTGGTGAGGGCATCGGCGGTGTAGTTGGCGTTGGAGTCGGAGGTGATGGTGTCTTCGCCTTTTATGTACATGACCTTGATCTTGTCTTCGAGGATGGCGTCGATCATCTGGTGATTGTCTTTGCCGGTGGAGGTGGGGAGAGTGACGCCCCAGTCGGTTTCGAATCGGGCGCGGATCTCGGGGTCGTCGACTTTTTGATAACCCGAGAAGACGTTGGGCATAGAGCCGAAGTCGCTAGCGCCCTGAACGTTATTGTGGCCGCGGAGGGGGTAGGCTCCGGCGCCGGGACGCATGTAGTTGCCGGTGACGAGGAGGAGGTTGGAGAGGGCGGTGGCGGTGTCGGAGCCGCCGCAGTGTTGCGTGACGCCCATGGCGAAGAGGATGCAGACGCCGTCGGCTGCAATGATTTCGTGGGCGACGGTGATGAGGGTGGAGGCGGGGATGCCGGTGACGCGCTCGGCGTATTCCATGGTGAAGGGCTCAAGGGATTTTTTGTACTCGTCGAAGTTGTTGACCCACTGGTTGACGAAGTCCATCTTGGCGAGGCCGCTGTCGATAATGTACTTCGCTATGGCGGAGAACCAGACGGCGTCGGTGGAGGGCTTGGGTCGGAAGAAGATGTCGGCTCGCTCTGCCATCTCGTGTTTGCGGAGGTCGGCTACGATGAGGCGCTGGCCGCGATGTTTGTGCGAACGCTTGACGCGGGTGCAGAGGACGGGATGGTTTTCGGCGGGGTTGCAGCCGACCATGAGGATGAGCCCGGCTGTTTCGATGTCGGAGATGGAGCCGGAGTCGCCGCCGTAGCCTACGGTGCGCTGAAGGCCCATGGTTGCGGGGTTCTGGCAGTAGCGGGCGCAGTTGTCGACGTTATTGGTGCCGATGACGGCGCGGGAGAGCTTCTGCATGAGGAAGCTCTCTTCGTTGGTGCACTTGGAGGAGGCGATGAAGGCGAGTGCGTCGGGGCCATGGTCGTTTCGGACTTGCTTGAATTTTTTCTCGATGATGTCGAGGGCTTCGTCCCAGGTGATCTCGCGGAAGCTTTCGCCGTCGCGGAGGAGTGGCTTGACGAGGCGGTCTTCTGAGTTGATGTGGCCCCAGGCGAACTTGCCTTTGATGCAGGTGGAGATGCCGTTGGCAGGGCCGTGCATGGGTTCGATTTTGAGGATGTGGCGGTCTTTGGTCCAGACGTCGAAGCTGCAGCCTACGGCGCAGTAGGTGCAGACGGTCTTGGTGCGCTTGATGTGCTCGTTGCGCATCTCGGCTTCGATTTCAGAGAGGTTGAGGATGGGGCCGTAGCCGATGGGCGGCTCGATGCCTTTGACGACGTCGATCATGTCGTCGAGGGTCTTGCGCGGGAGATCGGTGAGGTAGCCTGCCTGGCCGAGCATGGATTTTTCCATGAGGGCGTTGCAGGGGCAGACGGTGACACAGTGGCCGCAGGAGACGCAACTGGAGCCGTCGATCTTTTCGCCGCCATCCCAGAGAACACGCGGATGGGCGCTCTCCCAGTTGATGGTGAGAGTCTCGTTGACCTGGACGTTTTGGCAGGCTTCGACGCAGCGGCCGCAGAGGATGCACTGGTCGGGGTCGTAGCGATAGAAGGGGTTGGAGTGGTCCTGCGGGTAGGGCTTGTGGGTGAACTCACGCCGCTGGTGTTTTACGTCGAGCTCTCTGGTGGTGTTGTGGATGGTGCAGTTCTGGTTGTTGTTGTCGCAGACGGTGCAGTAGAGCATGTGGTTCTGAAGGATGCGGTCGAAGGCTTCGCGCTGGGCTATGTCTACTGTTTCGCCTGCGGTCTCGATGACCATGCTGGCGGTGACGGGTGTGGCGCAGGCGCGGGCTAATTTGCCGTCGACCTTGACCATGCAGGTGTCGCAGCTTTGGATGGGGCCCATCTGGGGGACGTAGCAGACCTGGGGGATGGGCTTCTGCTCGCCGGAGGCTGTGCGGCGATTGAGGAGGTCGATGAGGAGCTCGCCGGAGTGGGCGGGGACGGCGAGGCCGTCGATGGTGAGCTGCATGTTGGGGGAGTGATCGGCGGGAGTGTTGAGCAGAGATTTCATGGCACTCATGCTCCTTTGATGCAGGCCAGCCTAACAGATGATTCTTCGTGGGTCGAACGGCTGTGTAAATAAAGCGGCTGCTAGGAGGATCGTTGCGAGGGGCTTCCGAAGTGTTTTCGAATGAGCGCCAGGGCTTGATCGGGGGTTGTGATGTCGCCTTCGAGCTGGGCGTCTTCGGCGGCTTCGAGCATGGATTTGAATTTGGGGCCGGGACGATAGCCGGCGGCGATGAGGTCGCTGCCGGTGAGGAGGAGTTTGGGGGCGATTATTTCGGCGGGGGCTGATTCGTATTGCTGTTTGGCGAAGTCATAGAGGCGGAGATCGCCGTGGGCGGCGAGGCAGTCCATGCGGTGGAGGGCGAGGTGCTCGTCGAACTGCGGGAGGCGGAGGAAGCGCTTGAGGGTGGACTGGCGCATGTGGAGGATGTCGCCGAAGCGCATGTGATTTTTGACGAGGGCGACGATCTGGGCGGTGTCTTCGTTGGAGAAGCGCAGGCGGGCCAGGATGGTTTCGGCGATGCGGACGCCGACTTCGACGTGGCCGTTGAAGCGGATGCGGTCGTGGGGATCGTTGGGGTCAGGTGCGCGGTAGGTTGCGGGTTTGCCGATGTCGTGCAGGAGCGCTCCCCAGGCGAGGGTAGGTGTTGTGTTGGGTGGGAGCTTTTCGAGGAGCAGCATGGTGTGGACCCAGACGTCGCCTTCGGGATGGTACTCGGGCGGCTGCTGGACGCCGTGCATGCGGACGGCTTCGGGTAGGACTTGCTGGAGGAGGCCGGTGGCGTCGAGAAGCTCGAAGGCGCGGCGGGCGTGGCCTTCGGTAAGCATGCGGGTTAGCTCGTCGCGGATGCGCTCGGCGCTTACCTGATCGATTTGGGTGGCGGCGTTGCGGATGGCGGCGAAGGTTTGTGGCTCGATCTCGAGGTCGAGACGGGCGGCGAAACGGACGGCGCGGAGCATGCGGAGCTTGTCTTCGGCGAAGCGTAGGGCGGGGTCGCCGATTGCGCGGAGGATTTTGGCGGCGAGGTCATGGCGGCCGTTTACGTAGTCGAGTGTGGCGGCTGTGGGGTCGTCGGTTTGTTCGAGGATGGTGGGGTCGAGGAGCATGCCGTTGATGGTGAAGTCGCGGCGGCGGACGTCTTCGCGGGGGTCGGTGGAGAAGCGGACGGCGTCGGGGCGGCGGCCGTCGGAGTAGGCTCCGTCGTGGCGGAAGGTGGCGACTTCGGTGGAGATGGCGTCGTCGCCGTCGTTGTTGGGTTCACAGACCAGGACTACGCCGAAGTGGGCGCCTACGGTGAGGGTTTTCTTGTTGGGGAAGAGGTTGAGGATGATGTCGGGTGTGGCGCTGGTGGCTACGTCGAAGTCCTGTGGTTCGAGGTTGAGGAGGATGTCGCGTACGCAGCCTCCGGCGAAGTAGGCCTGATGGCCTGCGGCGCGGAGAACCTCGACGATGTGGTTTGCGGCTGTGTAGTGCGGGTTTTGCTTGAGGTGGCCGGACATGCGTGTCTTCTATGATAAAGAGATGCGTGATGGTGGCGGTCTTATTCTGGGAATTGAAAGCTCGTGTGATGAGACGGCGGCGGCGGTGGTGCGTGGTGGGAGCGATGCGCTTTCGAATGTAGTGGCTTCGCAGATGTCGCTGCATGCGAATTATGGTGGGGTGGTGCCGGAGCTGGCTTCGCGGGAGCATCTGCGGAATGTTGTGCCGGTGGTGCGGGAGGCGATGGCTCGGGCCGGGGTTTCGTTCGAGGATTTGGATGCTGTTGCTGTGACGGAGGGGCCGGGGCTTGCAGGGGCTCTGCTGGTGGGGATTACTTTTGCGAAGGCGTTGAGTTTTGGGCTGGGGAAGCCGTTGGTTGGGGTGAATCATCTGGAGGGGCATATCCATGCGGTGCTGATGGAGGCTCGGCAGCGGGCGGAGGCTCCTATGGAGCCGCCGTTGCTTGCGCTGGTGGTTTCGGGTGGGCATACGCATCTTTATCTGGCACAACAAAAGCGGGATCTGGCGCGGCAGAGCGATGGGGCTACTTGGAGTTATCGCAACGTTGGCAGGACGGTGGATGATGCGGCGGGGGAGGCGTTTGATAAGGTGGCGAAGCTGTTGGGGTTGGGGTATCCGGGGGGGCCTTGGATTGATGTGCTGGCGAAGAGGGGGAATCCGCGGGCGGTGCCGTTTACGTTTGGGCAGATTAAGGCGCGAGCGCTGCCGGTGGGGGTTCCTGTTGTGAATAAGAAGGCTCGTGGTGTGGGGGATGGGCTTGTCTTTGATTTTTCGTTTAGCGGGATCAAGACGGCGGTTCTGCGGTATGTGGAGACGCATGGGATGAAGCAGAGGATTGAGACTCGGAGGGCTGCGCTGGCGGCGGATGATGCGCTGAAGCCGAGTTCTGAGGCTGTGGCTGCGCTGTGTGATGGCGAGACGCTGGATCTGATTGCTTCGTTTCAATATGCGGTTGTGGGGAATCTGCTTCGCCAGACGTTCGCGGCGGCGGAGTCGTTTGGGGCGCGGGGGATTGTGGTTTCGGGTGGGGTTGCGGCGAATAGTGAGCTGCGGCGGCGTTTTCAGGCGGAGGCGGATCAGCGTGGGCTGCCGATTGCTTTTCCTTCGCTGGCGCTTTCTACGGACAATGCGGCGATGATTGCGGCGGCGGCTTGGCCGAAGTTTGTGGCGGGGGAGTTTGCTTCGGATGATTTGGGGGCTACGCCGCAGTTGCGGTTGGGATAGGCATAAACCGCGCTGTGACCGCAAGGAGCCGCGTATCAGCTAAAATCAACAGGGATTTCAAGGGAGAGATGTCTGCGCCGTGCCATGTGCCCGGTCGCGGCAGGATTGTGCACTTGGCAACGATGGAACTGTTCAACACCCTGGGCGGGAAGATCGAGACGCTGGCTCCCGTCGGCAGCCCCGCTTTGAGAATGTATTGTTGCGGCCCCACGGTCTATGACTATGGGCACATTGGCAACTTCCGGACGTTTCTGCATGTGGATGTGTTGCGGCGGTTTGTGCGCCAGCAGGGCATGGCGGTGCAGCATGTGATGAACGTGACGGATGTGGATGACAAGATCATTCGCAATGCTGCGGCCGCGGGTGTACCGATTGCGGAGTACACGGCGAAGTTTGAGCGGGCGTTCTTTGAGGACTCAGATGCGCTCGGGATTCAGCGGGCTGAGCATGTTGCCTACGCCACGGCGGCTATTCCGGACATGGTCGATATGATCCAGACGCTGGCGGCCAAAGACATTGCGTATCAGGCTGAGGATGGCTCGTGGTACTTCCGGATCCATCGGTTTCCGGAGTATGGGAAGCTCTCGCGGAAGGACTTTGAGGGCATTGAAGACGGCGCGCGTGTGGATGTGGATGAGTATGAGAAGGACGCAGCACGTGATTTTGCTTTGTGGAAGGCTGTGAAACCGGGCGAACAGAGCTGGGATACGGCGCTGGGTTCGGGGCGTCCGGGATGGCATATTGAGTGCTCGGCCATGGCGAAGAAGTTTTTGGGTGAGTCGTTCGATCTGCATGCCGGTGGCGAAGACCTGATGTTTCCTCACCATGAGAATGAGATTGCGCAGTCGGAGTCGGCTACGGGGCATACGTTTGCGCGTCATTGGATGCATGTGCGCTTCCTGCTGGTGGAAGGGCGGAAGATGTCGAAGTCGGAGGGGAATTTTTATACCCTTCGCGATCTTTTGCTGAAGGGGCATCGCGCCTCTGCAATTCGATTTTTGCTGATCTCGGTGCCTTATCGGAACCAGATGAACTTTACGTTCGAGAGCCTAACGGAGTCGACGAATGCGGTTGATAAACTCCGTACGTTTCATCAGCGGATGTTGAAGGATAGATTTGCAGAGGGGTTGAATCAGGAGATCGGTGCGGCCACGGCGAAGGCTAGTGCAGACTATACGGCTGCGCTTGCGAATGATCTAAATACAGCTCGGGCACGGGCGGCGATCTTTGATCTGGTGCGAGCGGCGAACTCTGCGGCAGACGCAGGTACGTTGCGGGCTGGGAATGTCGAAGAGATTCTGAAGGTGATGGCGCTGTTCGACGGCGTGTTTGCAGTGCTGGAAGACAACGATGCTGCGATTACTCGCGCTGCTCTGGTGTGGGCCGAGGCTGAGGGAAGGATCGGTGAAGCTGATCCTTCGGTGGTGGCTACGCTTGCGTTGAGCGATGCCGATATTGATGCGCTGGTGGCCGAGCGGACGCAGGCTAAGAAGACAAGGAACTTTGCGCGTGCCGATGCTATTCGGAATGACCTGTTGGCGAAGGGCATTCTGATTGAGGACTCGAAGGACGGGGTTCGGTGGAAGCGTAAGTAAGGGCTCGCCGCCGATTCATTGTTCGTAATCGAGTAAGGCCGGGAGATCCCGTCCGCCATACATTACGCGCTCTATCCTGACGGTGTTGTTCCGGATATGGAACAAGATTATGTATCGTCCAACAAGAGCCATGCGAGCATCCTCGCCAATCTCCGGCCGTAGCTGGTAGTGCAAAGGGTTTTGCCCAATCTGACGGAAGCGTGCGCGTATCTCCTGAATGAAGCTCACTGCTCTAGTGGGATTGTCCTGCGCAATGTAGTCGGCAATTGCTTCCAGATCGGCTTCAATGAAGCGGGAGAGTTCAACCTGCATGTTATTTGATGACTCCCGCAGTCTTTGTCATGGCCTGGTACTTGCGTTCGAGACGGTCAAGTACCTCCTCGACTGGAGTTCCGGGAGTTTTGTCTTCCCTTGCCTGTTTCCATAACTGACGCAGCTCTTCAATTCCCTGTTGCTGCAAATTGCGCTTGCGCATCCAGTCTCGTAGTGCATCTCTTACGACTTCGCTACTGGAGGCGTATTCGCCTGTATCGACAGCCTGGCGGACGAGAGACACCATCTCAGGGGGTAAAGCAATGCTGATTTTTTCGATGGCAGACATGGAGGGCGCTCCTTGGTAGGAATTATTCCTACCAAGGAGTTTAGAAATTTGAATGGCTGGCGTCAAATTATTAGTTGTTCAGCCCGCGTCGCAGGTCTCGGCGTTCGTTTCAGGAGTTTTCTTTGCGGTGATTGCGAAGAAGGCTATGACCTTGTCGAATGATGTCATGTTCAGCAGGATGAGGCCGAAGATGACGATCGTTACGCCGATGTAGGCGGTCCAGAGGATGGGCTCGTGCGCGATGTATCCCCAGAAGAGTCCCCAGATGGGTAGCAGGTAGGTGACTGCTACTACGTGGGTGGGTGGGATGCGTGTGAGCAGATCGTAGTAGAGCAGATAGGCGACGCCACTGCCTGCAACCCCTAACAGAATTGCGGCGAAGATTGAGCTGGGAAGAATCACTGCCGGGTGTGATCCGAACAGCGCAACCGGCAGGACCATTAGCCAAGCCAGCGAGAGCTGAGTAGTCGCAAGACCAATGGGGTCGAGACCCTTAAGCTTTATCTTTGCGATGACTGTAGCGATGGCGTAGCCAAGGCTGGCGAGGGCGATGAACATGACTCCACGAAAGAAGGGGGCGCCGCCGCTGTAGCGCCCGGAGTCGTGACCATGGCTGAACACGACGACGAGGACGCCGCTAAAGCCCAGCAGGACGCCCATGATGGTGAAACGGTTGGGGCGGGCGCTTTGGACTGCAAGGGTCAGCAGAAGTGCCCAGATGGGTGTTGTGGCGTTGAGGACGGCGGCGATGCTACTGGGTACCGTGCGCTCGCCTAGCGCGAAGAAAATGAATGGAATCGCGTTATTGAAGAGAGCCACGAGGAGCAGTGGTACGAGGAGGCGGCGTGGGGGCAGAGAGCGGCCCTTGAGCTTGAGGACGCTCCAGAGAAACATTGCGCCAAAGCTTAGGCGCAGGATGGCTACCCAGGCGGGAGGGAAGCTGCGACCGGTGAGTTCGATGAGAATAAAGGACGCGCCCCATACGGCTGAGAGCAAAAGAAGTTGAGATATATCGCGGCGACTCATTCAATTCTCCGGGTGGACTACTTCATTTAGAGTGAGCGGTTGCGTTGGCGACTCTCTTTTTTCGCGGGACAGGATGGCGTCTACGCTGAAGAGTGATGCGTCGACTGTTGAGAGCGCCAGCGTTCCGGCTGACATGAGGTAGACACCGTAGGAGAATTGCGAGAAGCCTGCGATTGTCATCGCGGTTCCGAAGAGGAAGAGCAGCGCTGCGGCTCCGATTGCTGCGATACGAAGACGAATGCCGAGAAGAAGGCAGATGCCGAATGTGATTTCACAGAGAGTTGCCACGACCGCCAACGCAGGTATGGTGGCGTGCGGCATGAAGGGGTTGAGCACGCCGGTGTAGGCGATGAAGTGGGTGAAGTCGCCCCAGGCTACGCCGGGTGTTCCGTGGGGACCGAGGAAGCCGAGGCGGTCGGCTACGGCGTCGAGAAAGGCTGCAGCGACCGGGAGCCGTAGCAGTGAGGCGATCCAACGGACTCGTCCGTAGGTGACGGCTAGGAAGAGGAAGGGCACAGCGTATGTCAGAGGGTATGACATGCTGGACCATGGCTGGTGCAGGCTGAAGTGGTTGAGGACTATCCAGATTGCCTGTGCGATCAGAGCCAGCCAGAGTAGAGCAAATGCGTAGGGTTTGTAGGGTGCGGGAGTCTGGATTGGAGCGTCGGCGCTCGGTTTCATCGGATCTCCTGAGAATCTGTTTAAAAACTGAAAAACTTAACACTGATTTGCACCGATGAGACGGATTCAAGGACTGAAAAGCACCGGCAACGGCGAAATACAGGGATCCTTCACTCCGTTCAGGATGACGACGTAAAACAAAGAACAAGCAAAAATCTCTCAACCGGCAGTTTTGAAATAGGATCTAGAATCTGCGGGGAGGGCTGAAGTTCGATCAGGCGGTGCCGTTGGCGCTGTCGGGTTTTGCGAAGACTAATGCGAGGAAGCGGGCCGGACGTTCGGTGCTGGCGTTTGCGGAGACCTGATGCATGCTGTTGGGTGGCTCGTAGAAGACCTGACCTGCGCTGTAGGTTTTCTCGGCGGAGCCCTGAAGCTGAAAGCGGACGTCACCTTCGAGAACATATCCGATAACGAAGCCGGGGTGACGGTGAGGCCGGGAGTATCCGCCTGCGGGGTAGTTTACTTCGGTTACAGTGACGGTCCAGTGATCGAGCGGGATTGGCGGCAGTTCGTGTTCGAATATAGCGTTTGTTTGCGTCGACTGGCCTTTGGAGCTACCGAGAACGCTGGAGCCGAGTACCGCCATCCCTGTTTTGAAGAGCCCTTCTATAACGTCACGCCGGGGAATCAACATGGGTTGACGATAGGCTTATAACGGACTTACTGGAAGGTCCATTTTCTAGATTTCCTATGGGCCACTTTGTCTAAAACGGAATGCCGTGCCTTGGGCTATTTGAACCTCTATCAATACTTTTCGAGCAGGGCGGCTAGCTTCTGCATTCCCTGATCGATGATGCGCGGTTCGAAAGCGGCGAAGCCTAGGAGCAGGCCGCGGATCTTCGGCTTGCGCAGAGTGAAGCGGTCGAGGCCTGAGGCGTCGATGCCGTTGCGGGCGGCCTCGCGTTCGAGGTCGATTGAGTCCACGGGCGCTTTGTAGAAGGCGGCCGTGTTGAGGCCAGCCTGGATGCCAGAGAGGCGCAGTGCGTCGCCAAAATGCTTTTCTGCGGAGCTGTACAGCGCGTCGAGCCGTTCGGCGTAGGTCTCGCGCATGCGCCGGAGGTGACGGCCCAAATGGCCTTCGGTGATGAACTCGGCGAGGACGGCCTGGTTGATGGTGTTGGCCCAGAGATCGGTCTCGAAGCGGAGCCTGAGGAGCTTGTCCATCAGGCGATCGGGGACGACCATGTAGCCAAGGCGCAGGGAAGGGAAGAGGACTTTGTTGAAACCGCCGATGAAGACGACAGAGCCGGCTTCGTCGAGACCCTGCAACGCGGGGATGGGTACGCCAGTGAAGCGGAACTCGCTATCGTAGTCATCTTCGATGATGGTTGATCCTGCCGAGCTTGCCCAGCGTAGCAAGGCTATCCGGCGTTCGAGGGTCATCGTGGAGCCTAAGGGAAATTGATGGGCTGGAGTGACGTAGGCGAGCTTTGCGTGGGGAGACAGTTGCCTCCCCTTGGCTACGTCCATGCCGTCGGCGTCGACGGGGACGGGGATGATATTGGCGCCGGTGTTTCGCAGGGCGCGGGCGGCTCCGAAGTAGCCGGGGTCTTCTATCCATGCGTCGTCGCCGGGTTTGAGGAGAAGCCGCATCATCAGGTCGAGCGCCTGCTGGGTGCCGGTGACGACGACCACCTGGCTGGCGGAACAGTGAACGCCTCTCGATGTGCCGAGGTACTCAGCAATGGCGTTGCGGAGCGGCGCGTAGCCTGCGACGTCGCCGCTGCCCAGCAACGACTTGGTTGCGTGCCTTAATTGCCGCGAGGTGAGGCGGGACCAGACATCGATAGGGAAGAGGCCCACTTCGGGGTCAGAGGCCTGGAAGGGACGCAGGCCCTCTCTTGTGATTGGCAGCGGAGCGAAGGTCTTGAGGGTGCAAACGTCTTCCGATAGCGCGAGGTCATCGGGGAGCTTTTCGTTGACCCAGGTGCCAGCGCCGGTTTTGCTGGTCAGGTAGCCTTCGTCGCGCAGCTGCTCGATGACCAGCATGGCGATGCCGCGGGAGACGCTGTGCTGGAGGGAGAGGTCGCGGGTGGAGGGCAGGCGGACACCACGTTTGAGACGGCCGTCGAGGATGGCGGCGCGAAGCTCGGCGTAGAGCCAGTCGGTGAGTGTGGTGTCGGCCGATCTGGAACGGAGAGGCAATTCCAACGAACTAATGGACTTCGCCATGGCATAAGCGTACCTGATTTGCTCGGGGGAACTCCTGGCGGCGGAGGGCGAGTGAATCTTTACTTGACTTGAAGCATCTTTATATCAAGGTAAATGCGTATGACGAGTAGACAGAAAACAGAGGCGGATACAAGCGGCGTACATGTCTTCCTGGTGATGTGGAAGGCTACTCGCGTGTTGGAAGCGCATGGCCACCGCAGTATCGCAGGACTTGATATGGGCCTGAGTGACTTTGGGGTTCTGGAGGCGCTGCTGCATAAGGGGCCTTTGGCGATCAAGGATTTAGGCGCGAAGGTTCTGCTGACGAGCGGATCGATTACGACCGCGATTGATCGGCTGGAGCGGCGAGGGTTGGTAGAGCGCGGGAATGATGAGAATGATCGCCGCAGCCGCATCGTTCGGCTTACGCCGTTGGGACGGCAAACGATTCGCAAGGCATTTGCGGAACACAAGATTGCGATGGAAGAGGCTGTTTCGGGATTACCCGCGGAAGAGCGTGGCAGATTGATCGATCTTCTTCGCCGGCTGGGTCAGGCGGCGGAAGAGCAGTTGAAGGTGCAGAAGAGAGTCGGCGCGTCGAAGCGCCGGAAGGAGAAGTAAATGACGACGAAGAATGTACTTGGAGTGTATGGACCGGGGTCGGATCATTGGGTCGGTGATGGCTTTCCTGTGCGGAACATGTTTCCGTCGAACGGTGTGAACCGGGAGATCAATCCGTTTCTCATGCTGGATTATGCGGGGCCCAGCCACTTTGAGCCTTCAAAACGAGCGCATGGTGTTGGCCAGCACCCGCACCGCGGTTTTGAGACGGTGACGATTGCTTATCAGGGCTCGGTTTCGCATCGCGATTCTGCAGGGAACTCGGGAACAATCTATCCGGGTGACGTGCAGTGGATGACGGCTGCTTCGGGCGTTGTGCATGAAGAGATGCATGCGAAAGAGTTTGCCGAAAAGGGCGGAACATTCGAGATGGTTCAGCTTTGGGTGAACCTGCCTAAAGCTGTCAAGATGTCTGCGCCACGCTATCAGGGGATCACTAAGGAGCAGATTCCAACGGTGGCGCTTGGTGCGAGTGGACAGGCTCGGATTATCGCTGGCGAATTGGATGGTGTTAAGGGACCGGCGACGACTTTCACTGCGATCAATGTCTTCGATGTGCGATTGAAGGCGGGTGATGCGGCGAAGTTGTCGTTGCCAGATGGACATAATGCTGCGGTGGTTCTGCTGCAGGGAGACGTTGTGGTGAACGGCTCTCATGCGTTGCGGGGAACTGCTCAGATTGCGCCGTTGAGTGCTGACGGCGAGAGCATTACGCTGGAGCCGAAAGCGGATTCGGTGCTGCTGGTGCTGAGCGGCGAGCCGATAGATGAGCCGGTTGCGAGCTATGGTCCGTTTGTTATGAACACGCAGGAGGAACTTGTTCAGGCCTTTGCAGATTACAAAGCGGGGCGTATGGGACAGTTGAGCTAATTTTGTTGGTTAGGGTTGAGGCACGAACGTTGTCTGCGTTCGTGCCTTTTCTTTTTCATCGTGCAGTTCTTTGCCTTGGTTGGTTTGCCGGGCTAGGATTAAGGCTATGGTGTCTCGGCTCGCTGTGTTCGCTCTGTTTCTCTCCTGTATTCATGCTGTTTCACAGACCGCTGCGCCAGCAGATCCGCACATGCCGAAGATCTTTCGCGATACGGCGCTTGCTGTTACTTACGCCTATCCGGGCGAATTTGTTTCGGAGAAGGTAGTTGCACCGCCGAAGGCCGACCCTGCGAAGCCGCAATGTGTACAGTCGACGTTGACGGGAGGATCGACTGACAAGCTTGGAAGCTCTGTCTTTGTATTGTCTACGATGGACGATTCTTGCCCGGGAGTGCTGCAGGGTGCGTCGCGGCAGTTGGGATCGTTTACGAAAGAACAGATTCTGCGGCAACTCAAAAGCTACGGCACACCAGTGGTTACGCAGGAGCCTGTTCGCTACAGCATCGATGGGCATGCTGCGGCGGTTACGATGGGTTCGGCTCACCCTGAGGGAACGGAGCCAGGCAAGACTCCTGTAACGACATACGCCGCAAAGGCTTGTGTGTTGGGAAATGTTGCGGTGAAGGCAACAAAGTCCGAGCCAGCGCAGCCGACGAAGCATGTGCTCTGCTTTGATTTCACGACGCAGCACAAAGACCTGCTACCACTGATGCTGGGCTTTACGATTCAGTTCGATGAGGGAAAACCGCAGTCGCTGGTACCAGGCAATATCCTTCGGTAGATTGCTTTAGGTATACTTCCGGCACGGTGGAGTTTCCCATGAAACCTCAGCATTTGACCGAAGCCGACCGTGTTCCGAGAACTGCAGGTGTGATGTGCCGATTCAAGAGCCATCCAATGCCGCGGCGCTATCTCTGTGTATTGCCAAGCCTTTCGCGTCCTAACCTCTTCTCCGGCGACTAGAGTAGCCCTCAATTCTCCATAGCGAATGCCGTGTTCCTCTGTGCCTGGTCACGGAGGAACGGCCGTCTCTTTCAAGAGATGTCTCCATCACCCGCACCTAGTGCCGCTAACTAAGGAGAGACACGTATGAGCACTCTAATTCAGGAGCATGGCAGAATTGCCAGCGAAGCTACTTATGCAGAGTTCGGTCCGAAGCTGAAGACCGTAATTCCAGGAGTGAAGGCGAAAAAGATTGTCGCCGATGATGATCGGCTTATGTCGCCGAGTTATACACGCAGCTACCCTTTGGTCGTTAAGCGCGCGCGTGGATTGCGAGTCGAGGATGTTGATGGGAATGAATTTCTCGACTTCGCAGCAGGCATCGCCGTTAATTCAACCGGGCATTGTCATCCAGAGGTGGTGAAGGCGATTCAGGAGCAGGCAGGCGAATTTCTGCATATGTCGGGAACGGATTTTTATTACGAACATATGGTTCAACTCGCTGAAAGATTGAGCGCGGTTGCTCCGATGGCGGGACCTCATAAGTTTTATTACGGCAACTCGGGCGCTGAGGCGGTGGAGTGCGCTATGAAGTTGGCGCGGTATCACACGGGACGTCAGAACATCATCAGCTTCTTCGGGGCCTTTCATGGGCGGACGATGGGTGCGTTGTCGTTGACGGGTTCGAAGCCGCAGCAGAAGAGGCGGTTCGCACCGTTTGTTCCCGGTGTTCATCACGTGCGCTATCCCTATGCCTATCGCGGATGTAGTGGCGGGCCGCAGGAGGAAGAGGAGTTTGCTCTGGGGTGCGCGCGGTATATCGAGGAGAAGTTGTTCAAGACGATTCTGCCGCCAGAAGAGGTCGCGGCGATCATTCTCGAGCCGATTCAAGGCGAGGGTGGCTATGTTGTCGCGCCGGATAATTTTCTGCGTGAGATACGTAGCATCTGCGATCGCCACGGCATCATGATGATTGCGGATGAGGTGCAGTCTGGCGCCGGAAGGACGGGGAAGTGGTGGGCGATTGAGCACTCGGGTGTGCAGCCTGACATTGTGTGCATTGCGAAAGGCATTGCCAGTGGTATGCCGCTCAGCATCTGCATGGCGAAGGCCGAGATAATGGATTGGGTGCCTGGATCGCACGCCAGTACGTTTGGAGGAAATCCGGTGTGCATCGCTGCGGCGCTGGCGACGATGAATGTAATCGAACGCGAAGGACTGCAGAACGCTGCGACTGTAGGCGGGAAGATAATCGAGCGTCTGCGAGGGTGGATAGCGAAACATCCGACGGTCGGCGATGTTCGTGGCGGGGGTTTGATGATCGGGGTTGAGATGGTCAAAGACCAACAGTCACGTCAGCCAGTAGGTGCAATGCGTGATCGGATCGTAGAGTTGGCGTTCGAACGCGGATTGCTGCTGCTTGGTTGCGGCGAGACTACGATTCGCCTGTGTCCGCCGTTGATCGTCAAGCAACAGGAGGCTGATGTTGCGCTGGATATTCTGGAGGAGTGTGTGGTGCTCGCGGCGAAGGGCTGAACATAGTCAGAACACAACAAAGAGCGGCGTCCATTTCGGAGTGCCGCCCTTTGTTGCGTTACTGGTTCGCTGCGATTAGAAGTTGAAACTTACCTGTCCGGTGAAGGCGCGGGGTGAGACGTAGTGGGTTCCCGAGAAGGTGGAGAGGAAGTTGTAGAGGGCGTATTTGTTGGTGAGGTTTGTTGCAGTGAGACGAAGTCCAACCTTGTACCTGTCGCCATGCAAGAGGTTGTCTTCTCCAAGTGCGAGGTCAAAGACGTTTCTCGGGGCGATTCGCGCTGGGTTGCGGTCGTCATCCGAGGTGTTGGGCCTGGGAATGCTGATGAGAGTTGAGGTGAGACCTGCAGCATCGCACTGGGTGAAGCCTGAGGTGGGCGTGGCTCTCACGCCATCACAGGCCAGTCCTGCCTGAGATTGCTGATCAGGCGTAAGGCCGCTCAGGTCAATTCCTGGCTGACCATTGGCCAGCGTGATGGAGGTGTTTGCGCAGCGGGTGTTGGCGCCGATGACGTTGTAACAGGGCACCGAACCCGCGACGAGGCCGCCGTCATAACGCCAGTTGAAGCCGAACCAGGTGCTTTTGCGGAAGGGCAACGTGTACTGCAGGTGCGTTGTCTGGTTGAATTTCTCGTCGTGATCGATGCGGAACGGCAAGCCGCCAGGTGTGCTGACGGTTGCGCCTACGCCGCCGATCTGCGGATTGAAGAAGCGCGCGGCTACCGACGACATGACGACGAAGGCGCTGATGCCATGCGTCTCGGGAACGCTCAGGCGAAGAGCGAAGCCCGGAATCTTCGAGTTATGCCATTCGATGGGGAAGGTGATGGGGGTTGCGCCCAGCACGCTGAAGTCGTAGGCGTTGTGTGTGTACTTCCAGATGTAGTCTCCGCTAAAGACTAGATGTCTTCCGAACGCCTGCTGGAGTCCGGCGTGAAACTCATTTCGGAAGCCGGGATTGAATGGCGCTGGAGTGCACTGCCCGAGCGTCTCGAAGATTGCCTGGAGTACAGGATCGACGCAGCCTTTGACGGATAGGACCAGGTTTTCGTTGAAGGGGGTCTCCATGGCTCTTGCGTAGGAGGCTCGCAGTACGGTGTTGGTCCCTTTGACGGTATAGGAGAGGCCGACGCGTGGCTGGGCCTGGCGCTGGACGGTGAGACCGTTGTAAAGATCACCGCGGATGCCGACGTTGAAGAGCCAGTTGCCGGCTGTGATCTGGTCCTGAACGTAAAGTGCGAGCTGCTTTACGTCTGTCTGGCCATGCCACGCGTAGATGCTGCCGCCGCGGGTAAGGTCATACGGTAGAAGGATTGGGTTGAAGCCTGAGTTTGGCTGGTAGCCGAGGGTGGAAGGGCACTGGGTCGGGTCGTTGAAACCGTTGACTGGGTTGCCGTTCGCGTCGAGGCAGGGCGCGTTCAGTGTTGGATCGACGACGCCGATGCGGTTGTTCTCGCGAAGGAAGGTCTGTTGATAGAGGGCGCCGACCTTCACGTTGTTGATGCCCTTGATGTAGGAGAGATCGGTGCGCAGACCTGCGTTTGTCAATGTACGGGTCTGCCCGACGGTCTCCTGTTGGATGGGGCCGAGATCGGCCAATGGATTGTTGCTGGGGAAGTAGTTGAAGGCGTCCCTGCGTACGAACGCGCCGAGATTGAAGATCGTGTTCTTATTGGCAATGCGCGTGTAGGTTGGGGCTATGTTGAAGGTCTCGATCTTGGAGCGCTGGTCCGCGGCCCCGACCGGGTTGCCAAACTGATCGAAGACCGCGGAGGTGTCATAGGAATTCGGCGTCTGGAACCAGGAGCGGGTGTACTCCAGATTGGTGTGGATGGAGTTCACGTCCGAGAACTGATAGTCCACGCGATCGAAGATGTTTTGTTGGTTGCCCTTACCGTGCAAGATTTTGAATTCAGGGCCATCGAGGAAGCGGCCGGTATTGAGTCCGCTTACCGCGATGAAGTTGCCCCATTTTTCGCCGCCGTAAGCGAGATCGCCTTCACCGCTCGCGGAGCCGAAGCTTCCGTATGAGGTGCTGATGCTACCGTGCGGCGTCGTAAAGCCCTGGCCGGAGCGGGTGGTGGCGACGATGACAAGGCTGGTTTTGTCACCGAACTCAGCGGGCGGCGCTCCGCTGATGACCGTGAGCGACTGCACTGCTTCGGTGGGGAGCTGGTTCGAGAACACCTTGCTCTGCTGGTCCGTGATCGGTTGTCCGTCAACCGAGAAGGAGTTTTGGGCGTGATCGCCGAGGCCGTGGAAGAGGCCGTTGGAGTCGGCGGCGACGCCGGGAGAGGCCAGTGTCACAAGCGAGCTGAGGGAAGACGACTGGCTCTCGAGTGGAAGGCGATCGATGATGTGACGGTCGATATCGGTGTGAGCCGTTGGGTCGTTTTCGATCAGGTCGGAACCGGTTTGAACCGTCACGCTGGTGGAACTTGTCTCGATGCCTAGCTGAATCGAAACCTGGACAGGGACACCGGAGGTAATGTCTATCGATCGAGAGGAGGCACTGAAACCGGATTTCTGGAGAACGACACGATACGGGTTGAACGGAATGTTGTAGAAATGAAACGTTCCGGTCGCGTCTGTCTGCGTTGTACGTTCGTATCCGCTGACAGGATTCACAAGCTGGACAGCGGCGTCCGGTATAACTGCTCCGGTTGGGTCGGTGACGGTGCCGGTCAAACTGCCGGAGGTGCCTTGTGCCAGTGATCCGGTGACAAGCAGAGCTAATGAAAAGAGGAGTAGCGAAAATCGATTAAGAATAGGCCTGCACATGGTGGAAATAACTCCTGTCGAGCTCAAACGAGCCTCGTGCTGAAAGTGCTGCCGTGTGCCGATGAGGACACTAAGTCGCAGGTAAGTCAGTTTTTAAATTGAGTGAAGGATCCCTGATACCTGCAAAGACTAGGCAACGTTCTGATCAGCAGGGGGAGGACGGCTCGCCATTTCAAATCGCCACCGGAAGATTCGTTCGGCGTCGGCCGCGACAGAGTCCAAGGCCTGGAAGTGCAGCATTGGTTCAGGGATAACGTGCAAGGGCACGGGCAGAGCGGAATGCATCGCCACGCAAAGCGGGCAATGGTCGTCAGAAGCTGGACCGTTGCCAGGGGTGTTCTGCCTGGCGGAAGAGGACTGGGCGTGCACGTGACAGGCCTGTACCGTACTCATCACGCAAACTACAAGGACGCATGCAACGGCAATCAGGCGCAGCCATAGGGGCCACTGCCGATCGATAAGTCCGCGTTGCAATAGAGTTCGCATTGATTTTCCGGTATTCCTACCTGTCTAGCATACTCCGACAACCGAGGCCGAAACAGCGGTTGCCATCCATACGGCAGCGGGTGCGTCTAAATGTGGGACGATAAACTGTCGAAACTGATCTATGAAGAAGACGAATCGCCAATCTGTAAAGTTTATGGTCGCCCGGTTTTTTTTCGCCGCCGGGCTGGCGCTCTCTGCCGCGGCCCAGAGCCACAAACCGCTTCCTCCGCTCGATCCGGCCACGAATCCGCATCGAACGCGGCTGATTCTCAAGGACGGCAGCTATCAGGTGGTGATGAGCTACCGCATCGTGGGCAGCGTGGTCCACTACATCAGCGCGGAACGCGGAGGCGCGGAGGAGGAGATTCCAGCCGCGTTGGTGGACTTCGACGCTACTCATCGATGGGAGCAGCAGCATGCAACCCCTTCGGCTGAGGGTGATACGAGCAGCTCGCAGGCGCCAGCGATCGACCCGGAGCTGCTCAGAGAAGAGGCCGAGAGGGCCGCGTTTACACCAGAGGTTGCAAAGGATCTTCATCTTCCGGATCAGGGCAGCGTTCTCGTTCTGGACACCTTTCGCGGCACGCCGGAGCTTGTCCCCATGTCGCAGTCGAGTGGCGATTTGAATCGTAATACCGGACACAATGTCCTTCGCTCTGCTATTAATCCGCTGTCCAGCGCTCACCAGATCGTGCAACTGAAGGGAGAGAAGTCGCTCGTTCAGCTTCACGTCAATACACCGGTTCTCTACCTGCGGATCGGAGATGCCGTGGGTATCCCTACTGGCGGAACACCGCTGACGGTCGATACGCACGGAGCCAGCAGCAATGTGCGCGATACGTCCAGCGGTGGCTCGCTCGATAGCCGATACGTTATTGTTCGGGCTGACGTTCGCACCGGCGCTCGCGTTATCGCCAGCTTCAAAATCAACCTGCTGGGTGTTCATCAGCAGGAGGACGTCGTCGAAGCCAACGCCGAGGTGCTCCCGGGAGGGCACTGGATGAAACTTACGCCGAAAGAGTCACTGTCATTCGGCGAGTATGCCTTGATGGAGGTCATCTCGGAGAAAGAAGTGAATCTTGGCGTATGGGATTTCGGTATCCACCCTGTTTCGCCGGAGAACGCGGATGCGATCAAGCCTGAGCCGAAACGCCCGCTGTCGCTCGAACGCCGCAAACCAGACTAGGCCGCAGCTATGGCCCAGGGGTTAATCTCTTACAGATCCGGCCATCGCAACGCGCTCCAGCAGGAGTCCCTTGCCTACTACAGCGACGTTGTCGCGGGTCGTCTTCGCTTCGTACATCATGGTGTCGGCGGCACGCAGAATAGAAGCTACTGTATCGCCGTCGATAGGAAAAGTTGCTACGCCGAAGCTGCCAGAGAGGCGTAATGATAAGCCGGCGCCTTCGAGGAACCGCGCTGTTCGAAGGTTCTGGTACACGGCCATGGTCGCTGCGATGCCGTCGGACTTTTCCATGCCGGGGAAGAGAGCAACGAACTCGTCGCCTCCGTACCGGAAGGCGGAGTTTGCGGGGCCAACGGCGCGTTTCAGCAGCCCGCCAACCTCGGCCAGCAGGCGACTGCCTATCAGATGTCCGTGGGTATCATTTACCGATTTGAAGCGATCGAGATCCAGGAACATGAGGCTAAAGGGTTCGCCCACACGCACCTGTTCGTCCAACATGCTGTAAAGATGCCGTGCGTTGAACAGGCCGGTAACGTCATCGGTGATGGTTAATTCCTGAATCAGCGTCATCGACCGCGCGTTCTGAATTGCAATCGCTGCGTAGTCGCAGAGGATGCGCAGGAAGGAGATCGAATACTCAGACAGCAGGTCCAGCTTGCTGTTCAGCAACTGGATTACGCCGAGGGTCTTGTTCCCAGAGCGTACGGGAAGGCAGGCGATCGAGTGGATATTGAGGTCGGGATGTTTTCTCGTGAATGCGGACCAGTGCGGGTCGAGCGAGACGTCCGGCACGACAAGCGGGTTGCCGCTCGCTGCAACCCAGCCCGCTACACCTTCGCCGAGGGGAACTCGCAGGCCTTTCAGGCTCTCCGCATTTTCGCCAACCGCAATCGCGTAGAAGAGCTCGTTGGTCTGGTCATCGACCATGAGGAGAGACCATCGCTCCGGCCCGAAGAACTGCGCCATCTTGTCCATGATCGCGCCGAGAATCTCTTCCAACTCGAGGCTCGAGGTCAAAGCACGCGCTACGTCGTGGAACACCCGAAGGTGATCCATTTGGCGGCTTTCGATGACCTCAAACTGTCGCCTGTCTCTCAAAACACATCCCCGGGAAAGCTAAATAATTCAGACACCGCACTTATTGAAAGCTGACAACGGAAATATTAAACCCTGTTTCAGCCTCCGATATGAACCATACTTCGCGAAGGTTTTTCGAAACCAGGCTCGCCGATGTGATGACGCGCTTCTTTTCTCATCAATACTTTACGGACATACGCACAAAGATCGGCATCGGTTCCACCGCGCATCATTTCGCCAAGCAAATCGTGATCGCTTTGTGAAAACAGGCATGTCCTGATCTTGCCGTCGGACGTAAGGCGTACACGGCTGCAATGGCCGCAGAAAGGGTGCGACACAGGCGCAATAATTCCGATCTCGCCCAGACCGTCGTCGAACGTAAAACGTTTTGCCGTTTCACTTGCGGAGTGGGGCGGGAGCTCTACCAACGGACGATACGCATTCAGCCTCTCCACGATCTCATCCATCGGAACAACAGTCTCAGGCTTCCAACTCCGATCTTCCTCAAGCGGCATGAACTCGATAAAGCGGACGATGACGCCTTCGCGCCGCGAGAACTCGGCAAACTGCTCGATCTGGCCATCGTTGAAGCCACGCAGGAGGACGCAGTTCACCTTCACCGGTCCCAGCCCCACCGCCTGAGCCCTTCGGACACCTGCCAGAACTTTATCGAAACTGCGTGGGACCCGGGTAATAGCCGAAAATGTCTCAGAATCTACGGCGTCCATGCTGACCGTTACGCGATTCAGCCCAGCATCTTTAAGCGGCGCTGCAAGTCCTTCCAGCAGATGGCCATTCGTCGTCAACGCTATATCGAGAGGCAGTCCCTCATCGGTCGGAGTTCCGTCGTGGAGGTAGGCTGTACGCAACCTGGCCAGTTCGCGGACCATCTCGATCAGGCCGGAACGAAGCAACGGTTCGCCCCCGGTCAGTCGGATCTTTTCGATGCCCAGCGAGACGAAGACCCTCACCATCCGCAGGTAGTCCGCGATTGCCAGCTCTGTATATTGCGCGCCCTCGTTGCCGGTTCGGCAATAGACACACTTGTAATTACAGCGGTCAGTGACGGAGACGCGTAGATCGGTGATGGCGCGACCGTATTTGTCTCGTAGCCTTCCCTCAGACGCGGAGAGCCCAGGCGATTCCAATTTTGTCACCGGTTCACCAATCGTTATGTAGGGCAACGTCGTAGCCATAAGCTTCGTTTTCAATATGAAATTGGATGCAGTGGCCGGAAAAGAGGCGCAGTGATACAGGGTTCAGTGTTTTCAAGTATATCCGCGTCTCGGCGGAACGACAGATAGCACGCGGGAATAGCACTGATATTGACGCGTAAAGTGGCTATCGAGTTGCAGTTCAACTCTTTGCGGCGAGGACTGCCCTGGTCAGGGCAGGAACGACTTCGAACAGGTCTCCCACGACACCGTAGTCGGCTACCTCGAAGATGGGTGCGTTCTCGTCCTTGTTGATGGCGATGACCGCCTTCGATCCCTTCATGCCGACAAGATGTTGAATAGCGCCGGAGATACCGACCGCCAGATAGAGCTTAGGCGAGACAGTCTGGCCGGAACTGCCTACCTGCCGCTCCATTGGGAGCCAGCCGTTGTCGCAGATCGGTCGCGACGCCGCGAGTTCGGCTCCGAGGGCAGCGGCCAGTTCTTCGACGATACCGATGTTCTCCTGTTCGCCAATTCCACGTCCGACGGAGACGATCACGGGAGCGACGCTAAGGTCGACCGTCTGGGCGGATTCGCGGAACAGTTCGCCGGGCTTATTGCGTATTTGCGTAGACTCAAGCGCCGGCGTGAATACTTCCATCGCAACTGCGGTGTTCTGCTGTTCTTCGGCACGGAATGTTCCTGCTTGCACCGAGATGAAACAGGGGCCGTCGCCGGTTTGCCTGTAGTCCGCATTCAGCTTGCCTTGAAGCAACTGACGGACGAAGACAGGGCCATCGTGAATGGCAATGACATCGCTGATCAACACCTGCTTGAATCGGGTTGCCAAAGCTGGAGCGAAATCGCGTACCTGATAGGTGTGCGGAAACAAGACATATGCCGGAGCGAGTCTTTTTATGAGTTGCTCCAGCGCTGCCACGTAGCCGTCCGCTGTGTACTCCTTCAAGAGCGCATGTTCGACCGCGAAAGCTGCATCTACTTTGCCGCTAGACGACCATGCGCCCAGCGTCTGCAGACCGTCTCCAACCACGGCTGCCGATACGCCCACACCCAGCTTCGCGGCCAACTGCTGACCGGCTGCGAGAGCCTCGAAGCTCATCTTGTTCCACGTACCAGCCCGCTGCTCCATCACCACAAGGACACCGCTCATATCACCCTCACCTCAAACTTCAGCTTCTCGACTAATTTGGCCGCGATCTCTGCCGGGGTGCCTGTCAGCATCTCGGTCTTCTTCTGCTTCTCTGGCAGGTAGACGCGTTCGAGCGTGACCGCCTGTGCGCCAGCAGTAGTCGATGACGTCACGGTTTTTGTTTCCTTCGTCTTCGCTTTTTTTATTCCCATAAGCGTGGCGTACCGCAACTTGTTGCCGCCAGATTGGATCGTCAGCAGCGCGGGTAATGGCATTTGCACATGCTGAAACCAACCGTCTTCCAATTCGCGCTTCACCTTAAGGCCACCATCAACGACTTCAACCTGCATGATGATCGTCGCGTGGGGCATACCGAGGAGTTCTGCTAGTACAACGCCTGTCTGTCCAAGACCCAGATCGTCGGACTGGAGGCCCGTCAGAATGAGGTCGGGCGATTCTGTCTTTACGGCATCAGCCAGAATCTGTGCGACGCCTAGCGTGTCCCGTTGTCCGAGGTCATCGGCCTCAATGTGAATTGCGCGATCAGCGCCTTTGGCCAAAGCTTCTCTCAGCGTGCTGGTTACGCGTTCCGGTCCGGCACAGACAACTACTACTTCGCCGCCGTTCTTTTCCTTCAACTGCAACGCTTCTTCGAGCGCATACGCGTCAGGTTCGTTGATGGTGTAGTTCAAATCGCTCTCGTCGATCCACTTGCCATCGGCGGCAACATGAATCTGCGCATCCCGCTCCGGCACCTGCTTTATCGCCACCAATATCTTCATCTCTTCTCCGCTTTTAGTATCCCGTAGGTGAATCGACAACCATTTCGAAAAGTAGATTCTTCGCCAGTCGTTCCTCGAGAAAACTTTCCGCTAACAAGCATTTCTCGCTTTCACTCATTTGCGAATAACGATCCAGCGACACATCCAGACTATCTTCCAACCTCACTTGGATGGCCTCTTCGGATATCCAACTAAAACCATCAAAACCGAGTAGTCGGGTACCGCTCGTCCGGCAATCTCGAACGAAACTCAGAGCATCATTTGGGCGAAACAGTACCATTTCGCGGAATAAAACTCCCTTGGGCTGATATCTCTGGAATACTTCGCTGTGCACCGTTGGTTACCTATCTCCCATTCCATTTAAACCAATTTGAGGCGCGGTAGTCGGCAAAGCCCGCGCCGTTAACTGAGCAATATCCAGCAACTGTGGCGGAGCCTCACTCACTGCCGATAATGCATCGCGAAACATCGTATTGCAGAATGGGCAGGCTGTTCCTACGATCTGCGCTCCGGTTCCGGCTAGTTCGGAGGCGCGCACATGGCTTACGCGTTCGCCGCTTTCTTCGCCAAGAAACGCCAGGCCGCCGCCGGCACCGCAGCAAAAGCTCCGTTCGTGAGAACGCGGGGCTTCGACCAGCGTTCCGGCTCGGGCTACGATCTCGCGCGGCTCCTCATACACATCCTGATAGCGACCGAGATAGCAGGGGTCGTGATAGACGATGCGCTCTCCGGAGGCCTGTTTCGGCAAGCGGTCCTTATAGCGAGCCATGAACTCCGAGTGGTGTTCGATCTCCGGAGCGATTCCGTACTCGCGCCAGTCGTTGGCGATTGTTCTTACACAGTGTGGGCAGATTGCAACGATCTTCTGCACCTTCGCGGTTTCGAGTGCCTTAAGGCCAAACTCAGCCATTGTCTGGAAGACCAGATCGTTGCCGAGCCTTCGCGCCGGATCGCCAGTGCACTTTTCTTTTTTGAGTACGCCGAAGGTTGTTCCCAGATGGTTCATCACGCGAGCGAAGTCGGCGATGATCTCCCTGCCCTTGGGATCGTAGCCGCCCATGCATCCCAGCCACAGGCAATACTCCTGGCTTCCGTCGAAGATGGGGAGGGCTTGTTTCTGGATGAATTTATCTCGCTCGGTTGCGCTTAGGCCGAGGGCGTTTCCGTTCTTCTCGAGAGCCAGAAAGAGCTTCGTACCGTAGGTGTCTTCCCAAATGCCCGTATTGGTCGCGCCTCGTCGCATCCCCACGATGATCGGCACATGCTGGATCCCAACAGGGCACTGGTATTCACAGCTGCCGCAGGTCGTGCATTCGAAGGCCGCCTCCATGCTCATGTACTTTGCGGGAGGGTTGTCAGGCGAGGTTACGCGTCCTTCGGTTAGCAGCGACATCTCCGACGCGGGGCCGAATTCGTTGAGATACGATCGCATCCCCAGGATGATCTCCTTGGGATTGAGCACCTTTCCGGTGGTCGAGGCGGGACAGTGCTCCATGCAGCGTCCGCACTCCACGCAGCTATAGGCCTGCAGCGAAATGAGCTGGGTAACGTCTTTGCCTGCGACCAGACCGAAGTCCTCGTCTCCTGCGAGCGGCGGGATCTTCGAGAAGCCATCCCGCTTCAGGAAGACCGTCAATGGGCTGAGCACAAGATGCAGGTGCTTGGTGTGTGGAATCAGCGGTAAAAATACAAGCAAAGCCAGTGTGTGAGTCCACCAGAGAGCCTTCACGGCAGCGCCGCCTTCATCGACGAAGAACGCCGCCAGGTACGTCACCATCAATAGAAAGATGAGGAAGGCGATGAATCCGGACTCGTAAGATATTTTCTTTCCAAGCCAGATTGGCCGCACAAAGAAGCGCCGCACAAAGAGCCCGAAGATTGAGACAGCTACCAGCAGTGCCCAGGCGGCCGCGAAGAGAAAATAGAATCCACCCACATAGCTTGAAGGCGGCAGGAAGCCCAGCCGGATGCCGGTGGCGAGGTGGTTCAGGCTGACCAGCGCGAACGCCAGAAATCCCCAAAAGACGAAGGCATGGGCCAAGCCTGGCAGAGGGCGTTGTTTGATCACCTTCGCCTGACAGAGCACCTCCCAGACGAAATCCCAAACCCTGCGGCCGATCGGCTGAAGCGAAAAATCCGCATCTTTTTTTGAGTGGACGATGGTCTGTAGGATTGGCCCGAATCGCCAAAAAAAGAGAGTTGCTGAGGCGAGGACGCAAACAACGACCAGTCCGGCCTCAGGCCAGGAAAAGCGTTCGGGTTCGGCCAGCGAAGCCGAGACGCTTAGTCCTGAAAGAAGAATCGATCCCGCGTAACGGGAGCCCACCACCGCGACAAGCGACCCAGCAACCATCCGAACCCATCCGCGGGCGACGCCTCCGCAGCGCATCGCTCGCATCCCGAACAATCATTCGTGGGCAGCTTCGGTGAAGCTATCAGCCTCTAACTAATAGCTGATGAACTCGTTGCTGCCACGGCGCAGACGAAGACCCGTAATGCCAAACACGACCGCCATGACAAACGTGAATGCGTTCCAGTATGCAACTGGATGAACCCATCCTGGCGATACCGTTACATCCTGCCCGGCCCATACCGTAGTCAACGCCGATACGATTGAAAATTGCAGGCACAGCACCAGAAAGAGCTGACCGCGACGACGGCGCTTATCCAGCAGTTCAACCTGATCAGGCGTTAGATTCCGTTCTTCAAGGGGCAGCAGTGTGTTGGCCATTTTTGTATTCTCGTCTCCTGCGTGTTGTTCCGATTCGAAGAGCTGTCCCCACGACGGGTAGCAGCACTGCTCCATTAAATCACAGCCTTCTCCTGACCAAATCCACATGCAAAGAAACCAGCTTGTCTACGCAGGCGAAAGCATAACTGAATGACCATTCATTCGTAAAGCCATCTTTACGCCAAAATTTCCCCAAACCCGGTTTTACCCCTTGCTGGGCCTGTTCGGCTATAGAATGCCTACGCGGATGGGCAGAACCGATTTCTGCTCTCCAAATGGAAGATAGCGATCATCCGTACCAGTGATCCTGCTGCAGGCCCCTTGAACGTTCCCCGGGTTAGATGATGCGAAAGTCTTGAGTTCAATTTTACGGACACAGGAGAAAGCATTTCATGCAAACCAATCTCAGTCGCGGTCTGGCACATGGCCTCACTACGTTGCTGTTTATAGGGATACCGCCCGGTTCTGCCTCGTTGGCGGTCTTCGCCCAGCAGACGACCACAACCACAACCCAACCCCAAGGAATACAGAAATCGATCGACATCGAAACTGCTCATGTGATCTATGTTTCCGGGGACAATGTTGTCCTCAAGAATCCCGACGGCAGCCTGCAGTTGCTCGCCATGGCTCCCGGTACAACCATCTCGGTGGATGGCAAACCCGTCGCCATAAGGGATTTGAAACCCGGTACGCTGATAACACATGTGCACGTCAATAGCGTGCAACAATCCACCGTCACCGAAGTGACTCAGATCGACGGAACTGTTCTACGTGTCCTCTCGCCTAATTCGGTGATACTTCGGCTCGGTGACGGAACCGTGAACCGCTACACGATTCCTGCGCATGCAACCTTTGAATCAGGGGGGCGGGAGATCAGGGCGTCCGATTTGAGGAGAGGAATGACGGTGTCAGCAACGGTGGTCAGAACCTCCGGAATGGACACTCATTCCCACCAGACCACTGTCTCAGGCAGCCTTCCTACACCTCCACAGCGCGGTACCCTGCTTATCTTCGTCGGGCCGGCAACCGAGCAATAGAACCCAGACGGACTTCGGAAGGCCGGCTCCTTCCCTTCGCGTTTGAGGCTTGCTGAGCAGACGCCCTGTTCGTTTAGCAGGGCGTCGTCGGCTGATCCCCGCTTCCGTTTTCCACCAGACTGGCTCGCCACGGCTGATCGATTAAATAAAGGCCACCGATTGGATTCCGGCGACATCAAACCGCTTCCTGCACCGTACATTTTTGCAACCGACCATATCGTCCCGGCGCACCATATAGCTCTGCGCCTTGGCGAAACGGGCCCGGTCGCGATCATCGGCTCCTCGCGGTAACTGGGTTTTTTTTCGTCGCACCAGCCAGCTTAGCTCATACTCCCCCTGCTGCCCGCAGTGCGGACAGGTCATGGTGTGCTTACGCTGTTCGGGCCGTTCGTCGAAAAAATCACGCTCTTCCATCCTGCACCTCGCTGGTCCGCGTCGCTTCTCACGTTCGCGTCCCTTTGCAATCCTGCATGAGGCGACCCCTTTCGGGCAAGAGTCATGCATAATCACCTTGGGTTATCGAGGCTAAAAAAAGTTGTATGAGCAAACCGAAGAAGCAGACATTCTCAAAGGTCAAGGCCGTCAAGGCCAATGCCCGCACCCGCGTCGGCACTCCACCGCCGGAGCGCGTCCTTCCCGACCCCAAACAGAAGCTTGCCGCCAAGCCGAAGCACAAGGCTACACTGGCCGACCTCATCAGCAGCACAGGAGAAGAAGCATGACCCCACTCCGTCTCGCTCCGCTTGCCCTCCTCGTGGCCGCCATTACGGCCAGCGCACAGAACATTCAGGTCAACAAAGAAAATCGCACCATCGCCGTAACAGCCACCGACAAGGTTACGGTGGTGGCCGATACCGCCACGGTCCATATTGGTTTCATCGTCTACGGCCCGGACAGCGACTGGGCCTATGCCACCGGCTCTCGCCTATCCAACGCGATCATCAAAGCCCTAACTGATGCAGAGATCCCTGCGGATGCCATCGAAAGCGAAAACCAGAATATTTCTCCTGTTCAGGACTATCAGCTTGAGAAGCTAACAGCTGCGGAGAGAGTCCAGAAGAGGTTTCAGGTGACGCAGAGCTGGACGGTTCGGACGGCAGCTGACGACGCAGCCAAAGTCCTCGACCTGGCAGTTAAAGCAGGCGCCAACCAATCAGGCCAGATCGAATGGAGCTTCAAGGACGAGCATGCTCCCGAATCCGAAGCTGCTGGCAAGGCTCTGAAAGGTGCCCGTGCCCGGGCCCAGCTAATGGCGACGAGTCTCAATGCAAAGCTGGGCGTTCTGCTGTTCGCAAGTAACCAGACACAGGCCGAACAGATTCGCCCGATGGCTGCGAAGATGACGATGGAGCAGCAGGCCGAACCCCTTGCGATCAGCCCGCGTCAGATTGAAAAATCAGCCACGGTGTACGCAGTCTTCGCTATCGAGTAAACTTCGTTCCGCTACAGTTTCAGAGCTCCGCCAAGAGAGAGGGCCCCCATGCCAGTCCTAAACTATCGCGAACTCAAACCGACCTCGGAAGCCGAGGCCATTTACCGCCGCTGGATATCCAATCTGAATGAGGAGTTCACCCGCCACCAGGGCTTTGACCGCCGGGCGGAGATCGTCCGCGACGAGCTCTATCAGATGTACCTGGGCCATCCCCATGGAGCTCGCAAACAGGCCACCCTAGCCAGCGAACTCGCCAGTAACGTGCAGTTCGAGTGCTTCGACGCGCACAACATCACGCTCGAAGCCGAGTACTACGGCGATGTCGATATTGAAAAATACAACGCTCGTAAGCCGCTCATCTGGTTCTGGCTCATGTTCGACCGCTCACCCCTGGGCATGAACCATTGGTTGGGATTCCGCTTCCGCTGCATGCTTGGCCGACACATTTTCCGGTATGTCGGCAAGGGCGTCAAAATCTTCCACAATGTGGAGTTCACCTATGGCTACAACCTGACCATTGGGGACAACTGCACGATCCATAAGAATGTTCTGCTGGACGACCGCGGTGAGATCATCCTCTACGATGGAACCAGCATCTCCGACTACGCGAACATTTACAGCCATACGCACGACATCAACCACCAGTCGGATGTAACAAACAAGACGACAGAACTGGGTCCGCGTGCACGGATTACCTACCATGCTACGGTTCTTGCCGGTGCCAACATTGGTGAAAACGCGATGCTGGGAGCCATGGGGTTGGCGACTAAACCGGTTCCCCCATCCAGCGTGTCGGTTGGAATTCCGGCTCATGTGAAACGGCGGAAGACCCTGGAACAGTCATAGGGAGCCATCCTATAGACTTGAACCATCATGAATCAGCAAGTCGTACTCGTCATCTTTCAGGTCGTCGTTCTCATCCTCGCCTTCAGTGTGCACGAGTGCGCTCATGCCTGGGCTGCCTGGCGGCTCGGCGACCCGACCGCGAAGATGCTTGGCCGTCTTACGCTGAATCCCATCAGGCATCTCGATCCCTTCGGTTCGGTCATCTTTCCGCTCATCGGTCTCTATTACGGTGGCATGCTCTTTGGCTGGGCGAAGCCAACTCCGGTCACTGCCCGCAACTTCAAGAATTACAAGCGCGATGACATCATGGTCGCCCTGGCCGGGCCAGCAAGCAACCTGATCTCAGCTACGGTGGCGCTTATCCTGCTCGTAATCCTCAAGCACGCTATTGCGGGCGGCGACGTTGCTGTTCAAACGGCGATGCTTCTCGCTCGTCGCGTTCCGGGGGTCTCGACTGAAAACCTGCCTCAGCTCTTTCCCATCGCTCTGTTTCTCTACTACGTCATCCTGCTGAATCTTTTGCTCTTTGTCTTCAACCTCATCCCCGTCCCGCCGCTCGATGGCAGCCATATTCTGCGGCACTTTCTGCCGTACAACGCGCTTCGGATCTACGACCAGATCGGCATGTTCGGCATGATCTTCATTATGCTCATTGGCGGTGGGTTGATCTTCCGCATCTTCCTGAATCCATTGCAGGCCACCTTCGACGCGCTGCTCTTCTCGCTGTAGCCGCTTCATTTTCCCGTATCATCACATTTGACTGGAATGACACAAGAAAACCTCATCACACAACGCCCCCGCGTGCTCAGCGGCATGCGACCCACCGGCCGGCTTCACCTCGGCAACTACATGGGAGCTCTCTATAACTGGGTACAGCTCCAGCACCAGTACGAGTGCTATTTCTTCATCGCGGATTACCACGCCCTCACGACCGGTTACGCGGATACCTCCGGATTGAAGAGCGATATTCGTGAGGTTGCACTCGATTTTCTTGCGGCCGGTCTTGATCCGGCACTCTGCACGATCTTCGTCCAGAGCGAAGTCAAGGCTCATTTTGAGCTCCACGCGCTTCTCAGCATGATCACGCCCGTCACCTGGTTAGAGCGGGTTCCCACTTACAAAGATCAGCAGGAGCAGCTCAAGGAGAAGGATCTCGCGACCTACGGTTTTCTTGGCTATCCTCTCCTCCAGTCTGCCGATATCCTTATCTATCAGCCGTCTTTTGTTCCCGTTGGGTTGGATCAGGCGGCTCACGTTGAGCTGACCCGCGAGGTCGCCCGCCGGTTCAACCAGTTTTATCCTGGCGACTTTCATCTCTCTCCGAACGCCGCCCCCTGGGAGTTGCCTGCCATTCACGAGAAGGCGCGCAAACTCGCCGGAGACCCACATAAAACGACCTTTACCGCACATGAGCTGCAGCAGGCTGCCTTGCAGACGAAAAAGCTCTCAGGGTTCGGACGAAAAGAGATTCTGCCTGAGCCGCAGGTTCTGCTGACACCATCGCCGAAACTGCCTGGAACTGACGGCCGCAAGATGTCGAAGAGCTACAAAAATACCATTCTGCTTTCTGATCCGGAACCGGAACTTCGCGCTAAGCTCAAGACCATGGTCACCGATCCGGCGCGCATCCGCCGCGACGATCCGGGTAATCCCGATGTCTGTCCCGTGTTCGATCTCCACAAGGTCTTCTCCACAGAGGAGACGCAACAGAAGGTTCGTGAAGGTTGTACAACCGCTGGTATTGGCTGCATCGAATGTAAGGGTTGGGTCGCCGACGCGATCGTCAAGGAACTGGCACCGATCCAGGAACGCCGTCGCCATTTCGAAGCAAACCCCGGCGAAGTGGACGCAATTCTTGCTGATGGCAATCGCCGAGCAGCCGCCCGCGCCGCCATCACAATGCAGCAGGTTCGCACCGCAGTAGGTCTCGACTAACTATGTCCGACGAAATCCTCCATCCCGAACCCGCGCCGGAACAGCCGGAAGAGAACGCGCACGATACTCCCGCAATCGAGCCGGCAGCTGGCGAAGAATTGTCCTCGGCCGCTCCAGAGGCGCACGAGCCCTTCGCCCTTGAGCCGAAGCCTATCCCACCCGCGCCGCCTGAAGCCAAGCGCCCCAGCGCTGCCAAAGAAGAGGCCTCGCAGTCTCCGTTTTCCGTTACGGTCGGGCAAGTCTATGACGGCCCCCTCGATCTGCTCCTCGATCTCATCCGCAAGCAGAACATCGACATCTACGACATTCCTATTGCTCGCATCACTGCTCAATTTCTCGATTACACGCATCAGCTAAAACAAACCGACGTCGACGCTGCCGGCGAGTTCATCTATATGGCCTCGTTGCTGATTCACATTAAGTCGAAGACCCTGCTGCCGCGCGATCCCTCTGATGTGTTGGGCGCCGACTCGGAAGACCCCCGCCGCGAACTGGTAGAGCGCCTGCTGGAACACGAGCGCTTCAAGGCTGCCGCGCAGATGTTGATGCAGAAGCAGCAGATCGAAGAGGCTACCTGGACCAATCCCGGTATCCGCGAATTCAAAGGAGACTCCAGCACCGAGCGTGAAATCGCCGCCGACACCGTCGACCTTGTACGCGTCTTTCAGGAAGTTCTTGGCCGCATGCGCAAGCGGCCTGTTCTCGACGTAGATGAGGAGTCGGTCACTGTCGCCCAGATGATCGATTACGTTAAACGCCGCCTCGTCATGGAGGACAAGCCCGTCAGTCTTCGTCGTCTGCTGCACAACACTCACACGGAGCGCGCGCTGATCTGTATGTTTCTCGCAATGCTGGAGTTAGTACGCCTGCAGGCAGTTTTGCTGCATCAGCCCGTTGTGCGGGGAGACATCCTGATCAAAAAGACCGACCACTTCGATCAGGTCTTCGCCGATCAAGCGCAAGCCCGCGACGACTGGCGCTAACTACTTTATTTTCTCAATTGAAAGGTGCACCCAACCGGCCACCTTTCAGTTTGTCTCACAATATTCTCTTCATCTTTCACATCCTTGTAACCTTGTGTTTGCAATTCAGGCCTATTGTCCGACCTACCGACAGAATTGAAATCTGAACGTTAAGTGAATAAATGACCATGGCCACTCCCGCCACGCTCCCATCCGGTTCTCTTCTCGACGAAAAGCTCAAGAAATCTTCACCCGGCAAGATCGGCGGAATTGTTTTTGGAGTCCTGCTCATTGGAGGTCTCGGCTATATTGCTAACCGGCTTTGGGCCGACCTGGCCCCGATCCCTATGGGATCGATGCTTCCATATTTCCTCCTGGGCCTCGCACTTCTCATTGCGCTGGGTTTTGAGTTTGTCAACGGCTTTCACGATACGGCCAACGCCGTCGCCACCGTCATCTATACTCACGCCCTGGAACCCCATGTCGCAGTAGTTTGGTCGGGCCTTTGGAACTTCATCGGTGTGCTCACCAGTTCGGGCGCCGTAGCCTTCGCTATCATCACTCTTCTGCCTGTGGAGTTGATCCTGAGAGTCAGCCAGGGTGCCGGCTTCTCGATGGTCTTCGCTCTGCTGATTGCAGCTATTTTGTGGAACCTGGCGACGTGGTGGCGCGGTCTTCCGGCGTCCAGTTCCCATACCATGATCGGCTCCATCATCGGTGTCGGCGTCGCCAACCAACTGATGCGCGGAGCGAGCGGAACCAGCGGCGTGGATTGGGAGCAAGTCACCAAGGTCTTCAAGGCGCTGCTTTTTTCACCATTGGTCGGCTTCATCGGCGCGGCACTCGTGTTCCTGCTCTTCAAGCTCGCTTTGCGCGATCCGCGGTTGTACGAAGCCCCCAAAGGCACCGAGCCGCCGCCGTTCTACATCCGTGCCCTGCTGGTGCTGACCTGCACTGGCGTCAGCTTCGCACATGGTTCCAACGACGGCCAGAAAGGCATGGGTCTCATCATGCTGATCCTGGTTGGCACGGTACCGACGGCCTACGCTCTCAACCACGCAGTCACCGCAGGCCAGGTGCAGACCTTCGCTGCCGTCTCGCAACAAGTGATAGCCACCGTCGGCAACTACATCGATCCGAACACGACAGTCGCAGATAGCGGACCGGAGCTTGAGCACTTCATCAGCACCCGCCAGTTCTCACCTTCAACGATGCTTGCGCTGCAGCAGATCGTCGGCGACATTCATAACGAGGTCACGCGCTACAAGACTCTGCGCGCGGTTCCTCCGGGCATGCAGGCTAACGTGCGCAACCAGATGTATCTAACCAGCGAGACTCTGCGACTGTTACCGAAGTACGGTCCGAAGATGAGCGCCGGCGACATGGCAATCCTCAAGAACTACAGGAGCCTGCTGGACACAGCGACAAAATTCATTCCTCCATGGGTGAAGGTCGCCGTAGCTCTTGCGTTGGGTATGGGAACCATGATCGGCTGGAAGCGCATCGTCGTTACAGTAGGCGAAAAGATCGGCAAGAGTCACCTGACTTATGCGCAGGGTGCATCCGCCGAGATGGTGGCCATGTTCACGATTCTCGCCGCCGATGGCTACGGTCTGCCTGTCAGCACGACCCACGTCCTCTCCTCTGGCGTGGCCGGTACGATGGCTGCGAACAAGAGCGGACTGCAGGTGTCTACGTTGCGTGATATCGCCCTCGCCTGGGTCTTCACGCTGCCAGTAGCCGCACTTCTTTCGGGAAGCCTGTTCTGGCTCTTCAACACCATGGTGAAATGATCACGATTGATCTCTCCGCACGGCTCGCCATCTCGGCGGGCCGTTTGTTTTAGCGAGTGCTATCGCTTTTTTGCGCCGTCGAAGGCGTCGCGTATCGCAAAGAAGGCTTCCTTCGGCGCATAGTCTTTGTCGAACGGCAGCGGCCTCGCCATGCGGCCGGCATCTTTCTTGCGCTGCGAAGGGTCATTCATCCATGCATGTTTGTCGCTCGCGCCCCAGGTCAGTACGGCTTTCACGGAGGGATCACGCAACACGGTCGTCAGGTAGTCGCGATAGACATCTGCCACCGCGCGATCGATCAAGCTGATATCCTCGGATGCAACGTCATGATCCTTCACATCCATCTCCGTGATGAAGACCTGCAATCCCAGTCCTCGTGCACTGGCAATCAGCTCGGAAATGCCTTTGCCGAAGGTATCCTTTCCTCCCGCCCGCATGTGCGACTGAATGCCCAGCGCATCGAGCGGCGTGCCTGCGGTTTTCAACCGCTGCAACAAGCCGAGCACGGCGGCGCGCTTTTTCTCTTCTTCCGCAGTGTCGTACTCGATACCGTATTCGTTGTAGGTTAGCAATGCCTTCGGATCAGCCTGCCGCGCGGTCTTAAACGCGATATCGATGTACTCCGGCCCAAGCATCTGCATCCACGGGGAGGAACTTCGCAGTCCATCGGGGCGACCGTCCTGAATCCAGATCGCCTCGTTGACCACGTCCCAGGAGTGAATTCGGCCCTTATAGCGACCTCCTACGGCCATGATGTGGTCGGTCATAAATTTCTGTGCGTTGTCTTTCGTCACCGTCTTTTCAAACCACTTCGGCAGAGACTCATGCCACACGAAGTTATGCCCTCGCACCTTCATGCCGTGGGTCTGCGCGAAGGCCATCAGTTCGTCAGCTTCATCAAAGGCGTAGCTGTCCGGGGTCGGGCGCAGGGCCGCCCACTTCATGCAGTATTCAGCGACGACAAGGTTGTACTGTTCAGTCAGCAAATTCCTGTATGCTTCGTCAGACCGCAGAGCAGCGGCGTTGACCGCACACCCTGCCAGCAATCCCCTTGCGGCTGCACGGGCTTTAAGGCTGTTTTTGCCAGTGATTGGCTTGGTCACCGCACCCTGAGCCACGGCACTCCGGCCTTCGAGGAATCCGGGTATCATCGCAGCAGCTGCAGCTGCAGCTGCAGCTGCTGCCCCTGCCGCCTGCTTCAGATACTCCCTGCGCGTCATCATTCGGACCGCCTCCCTACCTGGCTCCACAGCCTGGCATGGCAATCTTACGCATGGTTGGTATGCTTAGGGTACGACCTCGAAACTATGAGCCTTAAAGCAAAGATCGAAGCAGTCATCTACGCCTCAGAAGAACCGGTAACCCTGGCCCAGCTCATCGGGCTCCTCGGCCACGAAGCCCAGGCCGAACTGGACCATCTGGAGTCCGCTCAGCACTCTCTCAGCCTCGACGAGGCCGAACATGTCGAGACCGAAGCCGAACATGCCGCGGCGCTCGACCGGGCGCTGCATCTAGCCGCAGCAGAAGAGGCCGCACACCTCAAAGCCATCCAGCAGCACGCGGCTGCCGATGCCGCTGCCATGCGCACAAGCGATACGCTCGATCCAGAGCCGGAAGCCGAACCTGCTCCGGCCTCGGCAGAGCAGGGAACCGAAGCCCCTGCCGTCGAGGAGACAGCCGACAAAAAAGCCGCTCGCGAGGCCAAGGAGGACAAGGAGCGTGCCCGCCGTCTGCGCGAATACTTCCGCAGCATCCTCGATCAGCTCATCGCGGACTACGCCAACGGCGATCGCGGCCTCGAGATCCGCGAAGTCGCCAGCGGTTATCGGCTCTCTACCAAGCCCGAGTACCACGACGCCGTCCGCGGCTTCATCAAATCGCTGAAGCCACCCTTGAAGCTCTCTCTGCAGGCGCTCGAAACTTTGGCCGTCGTAGCCTACAAACAGCCCGTCACGGCCCCGGAGGTCTCCGAGATTCGTGGCGTCGACTCGGGCGGCGTGCTCGGCTCCCTGATGACCCGCAAACTCGTCACCACCGCTGGCCGCAAACAGGTTATCGGTCGCCCAATCCTCTACAAAACCACCAAGGACTTCCTTCTCCGCTTCGGCCTCAAAGACATCAACGAGCTTCCCAGCATCGAAGAGTTTGAGAAGATGGCTGGCGAGCTGGCCGAGCAGGAGGAGATTCCCATGGAACACCATGCCCCGGAAACCCCCAACGACCTTGAACCCGAAAGGAACGAAGTCGAACCACAGGCCGACGGAAGCGGAGAGAGCGCGGACGACAATCCTGTGGAACAGGTCATCGCCGATGGCCGCCGGTCTGGTCTGCCACCGAACTACAACACCGACCAGTTACCCACCGGTGCCGATTCTCCCGCCCTCGATGCCGAGGTTCAGGCCGATACAGAACAGGAAGAGGAGAGCAAAGAGTCCTAGTGTTCTGAAATTGGTGCCGATTCGGAAATTCAATCTCACCTATGGCCCTCCCAGCCTCCAACTCCGACCTTTACCTCCACGTTCGCGTCGTCATCTCCATCATCGTCGGCCTCTGCATCACGACGTTGCTCAGCGGATTCGCCCGGTTCGTGCAACATCCCCGCCGCGAGCGAGTCTCCATCCTTCACCTCGGATGGGCCGCATCGCTCCTGCTTTGGATCATTCATTTCTGGTGGTGGGAGTTTCGCCTGTCGATGGTTCAGGCATGGACCTTCGCCAGTTATTTCTTCGTCATCCTCTACGCCATTCTCTTCTACTTCCTCTGCACGCTACTCTTCCCGTCCGACCTAAAAGACTACGCAGGCTACGAGGATTACTTTTTATCGCGGCGCAAATGGTTCTTCGGCTTCCTCGCTGCTACTTACGTCGCCGATGTCATCGATACCGCTCTCAAGGGCTCCGCGTATATCCATTCCTTCGGCATCGAATACCCCATCCGGATCATCGCCAATCTGACGATCTGTGCGATTGCAATGTTCACCAGCAACCGCCGCATTCAGCTCACGCTTCTGGCTGTATCGTTCCTCTATCACATTGCGCTCATACTGTTGATTTACAGCACTCAGTAGCAAAACAGGCGATAATACAAGCATGCCTTCCGGCTCGCCTCAGCAAGAGCCCTGAACCCGATACCAGAATCACCAGACAGCGATGAGCATCTCCGCAGTCAGAAAGCCAGAAACAATGACTAAGCCTCTCTCCTCCACCAAGCCCGAAACCAACGACGAACCCAAAGGCGACCGCCTCCAGAAGATCCTCGCTCAAGCCGGCATCGCCAGCCGCCGCAAGGCCGAAGAGATCATTCTCGCTGGCCGCGTGCAGGTCAACGGAACAGTCGTCAAAGAGCTGGGCACCCGCCACGACGCCACCAAAGATCACATCCGCGTCGACGGCAAGCTCCTCCAAGGGCCTGAGCAGCAGCGCTACTACATGCTCAACAAACCCCGCGGCTACGTCACCACGCTCGACGACCCCGAGAAGCGCCCCACCGTCATGCAGTTGATGACCAAGCAGAAGGGGCCGCACGGGGATCACGTCCGTCTGTATCCCGTTGGCCGCCTCGACTACCTCAGCGAGGGTCTCCTCCTGATGACTAACGACGGCGACCTTGCGAACAAACTCTCCAAGGCCGCTGCCGGCGTCGAGAAGACATATCTCGTCAAAGTCTCCGGCACACCCACGCCCGAAAACATCGACCAACTCCGCCGTGGCATCATGATCGATCGCGGCCGTCTCAACGAAGTCCGCAGTGGCCGTCGCGACCGCATCATCACCGCCCCGGCAAAGATTGAGCAGGCGCGCGGAGGCGACAACCCCTGGTACGAGCTCACCCTCACGGAAGGCCGAAACCGCCAGATCCGCAAGATGTTCGAAGAGATCGGTCACCACGTCGAAAAGATCCGCCGCATCGGCTACGGTGCTCTTCGCCTCGATGTCCCGCCCGGCGAGTATCGCGAATTGACGCCCGGTGAAGTCACGGCACTCGGACGTGCAGCCAAGGGCCAGAAGGTCGTCCCGAAGAAGAAGACGCCCGAGTTCGCGCAGCTTAAATCTCCTGCAAAAAAGAAGCCCAGCATGCCTCGCCGTACCTTCGCATCCAGGCAAAATTCAGGGCGGCGCTCAAGCTAGAAAATAGCTTTTCAGCAGTGCTGAAAATAGCGATTTTCTACTCCTTGAAGCGCGCTTTGTAAAGTGCACGAAATTGCGACTTTACGCTTTATTTACATACCACTTAAGTCTCTGACAAACCTATTGACACACCTGCATCCTGACGCCCAAAATACTTTCCGCTATTCATCTCATGTGGATGACAAACATGACGAGTGAAGCATCCAATAGTGGTAGTCAAGGAGTAACAGCAGTGGCAATTGAAAAAGCGACCTTTGGTGCAGGATGTTTTTGGGGTGTTGAAGCCCGTTTGGCAGAACTCACAGGTGTTATCGATACGGCCGTAGGATACGAAGGCGGCGACCTCGAACACCCAACCTATAAGGAAGTCTGTACGGACCGCACCGGCCATGCGGAGGTTGTTCAGGTGACATTCGATCCATCTCGCCTCTCCTACGAGGCCTTGCTCGATGCCTTCTTTTCCCTTCACGATCCCACTCAGGTCAACCGTCAGGGACCCGACTGGGGAACTCAATATCGCAGCGTCATCTTCGCCCATTCAGACCAGCAGTTCACGCAGGCCCGGGCCAAGGTGTCGGAACTCAACGCCTCCGGAATGTACCGCCTACCCATAGCCACCCAGGTCATGCCTGCGGCAACTTTCTGGAAGGGCGAGGAGTATCACCAGAGGTACCTCGAGAAACGTGGGATGGTGAGCTGTCACATCTAAATCGCTAACAAACCAAAAGGCCCCACCCAGGCGTCCTACAGCCGAAAGGGTGGGGCCTTATCCGTTAAGGATTGAGAATGCGGCGCTACTCCGAGCGAAGCGCCGTAGCCGGATCGACTGAGGACGCGCGCCTGGCAGGCACAAGAGCCGCCATCAACGCGACTAATCCAATCAGCAGCACAACCGCAAGCAACGTCAACGGGTCTGCCGTCGATACACCAAACAACTGGCTCTGCAATATGCGTGACAGCAGCATCGAGCAGGGAATCGCCACCACGACGCCGATGCCTGCGAGCCGAAGCACGTCATCCAAAACAAGTCGCGATACGCCAAACCGTGATGAGCCAAGTGCAATGCGAATGCCGATCTCGCGCGTGCGCTGAGCCGTTGAGTAGGCAAGCACACCATACAAGCCCACACCCGCAAGCAGCGTCGCCAATAGCCCAAACGAGATCGCCAACAGCTCAATCATGCGTTCGTTCGAAAGCGTCTCGTCGATCTGGTCCTCCATCGTGCGCATCTTATCCACGGCCAGCCCTGGGTCGATCTGTTTCATCGCCTGCCGCACCATCGCAAAGGTCTGCTCCGGCGGCGTGCTGGTGCGGAGATACAGATAGAGCTGGTTCACCATCTTTTCCTGTCGCAGCGGCGTGTAAAGTGTTGGCGAGGCCGGGTCGCGCAGGTTCCGATGCTTGGTATCTTTCACCACGCCGACAATCGTCATGTATTCCAAATTTTTCCCGGCTCCGTTAGCTACCTGTTTGCCGACTGCCGCTGTCGAACTGCTGAAGTAATGCTTCACAAAGCTTTCGTTCACAATCCCCACAACCGGGTGCGTGCTGTCATCGCTCTCAGCAAAGGTGCGTCCGGCTACCATCGGCACCTGCATCGCGTGGAAGAACCCCGGATTGATTCTTGGTACCTCCACAGGAAAATCTTCTTCAGGAGGGGAGTTGTAACCTTCCACAGTTACATTGTCAGAGTGCCCGTTATTTGCCAGTTCAACATCGCTGGTTGCCCCGACAGATTGCACGCCGGGCAGCGCTGCCATAGCTTCCACGACACGCTGATGCACGGCTGGTATTCTTTCGCTCGTGTAACCGGAAAGTTGCGGGTCAATATGGAACGTAACCAGATGTGACGTGTTGAATCCCGTATTGACGTGCCGAAGATTCTGCATTGTGCGCACAAAGAGGCCCGAGCCCACCAGCAGAAGAACACTCAATCCTACCTGCAACGAAACAATGAGACGCTGCAGGCTCAAAGCGCCCCCCGTCGCAGTCGCCGCCTGCTGCTTCAGGGAAGAGACGAGGTCCGGTTTGATCAACTGAACCGCCGGAGCCAGGCTGAAGATCACGCTTACCGCCATAGCAATCGCAAAGTTGAAGACAAGCTGCCGCGCGTCCAGTGTCGTCTGGAACGCCGTCGTCCCATCGGAGCTGAGCCGTCCCACGAGCGCACGGACAGCAGCAGGAGCGATCAGCAATCCCGCCGCGCCACCGGCAACGCCAATCAGCACTCCCTCCAGCAGAAGCTGTTGCGTGATGCGCCGCGCACTCGCTCCAAGCGCATATCGCAGCGAGAACTCTCTCACTCTGGCTGCCGACCGCACCAGCAGAAGGCTGGCCACGTTTACCGTAGCGATCAGCAGTACAAGGACAGCCATCGCCATCACGGCTAGCAGTGGCTTTTCCAGGCTATTGCGGCTGTAGGATAATCCGCGTGCACCCGGCAACACCTGCAGATGGCTCCGTGTCAAAAACTCATCGACGAAGTGTTGCGATCGGTGCCCCAGGGCTTTCAACTCATCCGCTCGCAGCGCGTGCCACAGAGGAGCCAGCGCCACCTGCGCCTGCTCCGTCGAGAGTCCCGGTTTCAGGCGTCCCACTATGTTTAGCCACCGGTCCGTGTGGCCGGTCAGCCGGCGTCCTTTGCCAGGAACAATCTGGTCCAACATCGACATCGGTACGAAGACATCTGGAACCTCTCCCCATACTGCGCTTTGGAACGCTGGCGCAGAGACTCCGATGATCTGGAACGGATTACCGTTGATTGAGATCATCTGTCCCACCACACTCGCATCCGCTCCAAAGTGCGTCTTCCAGTAGTTGAAGCTCAGCACAGCGACTGGATTCGTACCGGGCGTCGAATCGTCTGCCTGCGTCAGCAACCGTCCGTGAGCAGCCGACACGCCGAGCACGTTGAAGTAGTTCCCACTGACGATCTCTGCATACGCCATATCAGCGGCGTTGTTTCGCGAGATGCCGATGTCAGCGGGCGCCGTCGCGATAAGACCGTCGAACGCCGCGCCATGATCCCGCAGATCCCGATACATCGGATACGAAAAGGACTTTTCAACCCCGCCGCCATGATCGCTACTGTAACCCTGCCAAGCCTTACCTGTGGCGCTCAGGATCACCAACTTCTCCGGTTCGTGTACGGGCAACGAACGAAGTAGTGCCTGATCGAGCAGCGAGAAGATCGCTGTATTGGCTCCCACTCCCAACGCAAGCGTCAGGACGGCGGTAATCATGAATCCCGGCGAGCGACGAATCTGACGGAGCGAAAAGCGAAAGTCCTGTATCAGTGAGTGCATTCTCTGGCCTTTTATGTGTTAAGGTTTGGACGCATCAGGGAGGATGCACTCAGCCAACCAAACCTGGTCATTACTAAGTAATTGGAAATAAAGGTTCCGTAAGAGTCGGTTTTCTTCAAGTAGTCCATCTCCGGAATTTCTTGTCCATTTGCGGACACTTTATCGGCGATAGTTCTCGCAAGTCTAGAATGTGAGGGCTATCTGATGACGATCTCAATCAAGTCGCCTTGTGAAGAGTCGGTAGCTAACATCGGCCCGGCCCCGTCGCAGACACGAAGTGAGTCCTGGGTTCTGATCGCGACGATTCTTGCTTCCAGCATGGCCTTCATTGATGGAACCGTCGTTAATGTAGCGCTTCCAGCTCTACAAACTGCTCTTCACGCAACGGTGATGGACATCCAGTGGGTGGTGGAGTCTTACGCTCTTCTGCTTGCATCCTTACTGCTGCTGGGCGGTTCGCTTGGCGATCTCTATGGTCGTCGAAAGGTCTTCGTTTTTGGGGTCCTCCTCTTTTCTGCCGCTTCGACCTGGTGCGGACTTGCCCCCTCTATTGCTTCCCTCATTGCTGCACGTGCCCTCCAGGGAGTTGGAGCGGCTTTCCTTGTACCGGGAAGCTTGGCGCTGATAAGCGCGTCCTTTGCGGAGAATGAGCGTGGACGCGCCATCGGAACCTGGTCCGGCTTCACAGCCATTACAGCCGCCATCGGTCCAGTGCTCGGCGGTTGGCTTGTCGAGAACCTGTCATGGCGATGGGTCTTCTTTATCAATCTTCCTCTGGCAATGATCGTTGTCTCCCTAACGCTGTGGCGTGTCCCGGAGAGCCGCAACGAAATGGCACGTCGCAACCTGGATTGGCGAGGTGCCGTTCTCGCAACCACTGGCCTTGGCGCGATCACCTTCGCGTTGATCGAGGCTCCAAGGGGAGGAACTGCCGTCTGGGTATGGGGCTTCGCTGGACTTGTTGCACTGGCTGGTTTCCTTGTAGTGGAAGCGAATTCACCAGCCCCTATGATCTCCCTGCATCTGTTTCGTTCACGAGATTTTTCAGGAGCTAATCTACTCACGTTCCTGCTTTACGCGGCGTTTAGCGGTATCTTGTTCTTCTATCCACTTGACCTCATCCAGGTTCAGGGTTACTCAGCGACCGAGGCCGGAGCTGCGCTGCTGCCGCTGATCCTGTTGATCTTTGTTCTCTCTCGCTGGTCCGGCGGCCTTGTTGCCCGATATGGAGCAAGGCTACCTCTGACGATTGGCCCACTTGTCGCGGCACTAGGCTTCGCTCTTTTTCTCAGGCCTGGAATTGGAGGTTCGTACTGGACAACTTTCTTCCCGGCCGTGATTGTTCTGGGTATTGGTATGGCGATCAGCGTTGCTCCACTCACGACTGCGGTCATGGAATCTGTTCCCACAAGCGAGGCAGGCGTGGCCTCTGGTGTCAACAATGCCGTGTCGCGGATCGCCGGGCTTCTGGCAGTCGCTCTCTTTGGTCTTGTCTTGTCGGCCGGATTCAATCGCGCGCTTAACCATAGCCTTTCGCAGATGCACCTCTCTCCCGCAGTCCGTCAAGATATTGATCGCCAGCGATCCCGGCTCGCAGGTGCTCAAACGAGTGATCCGCATATCAGGCAGGCGATCGACGAGGCTTTCATATCGGGATACCGCGTTGTGATCTGGATGTCAGTCGGGCTGGCTTTGGTAAGCGCTGCCAGCGCACAGATGATTGGCGCCAAAAAGTGATACAACGTTGAACGATAAAGGGCCCGTTGAGCAGCCACACCGCCGAATCCTAATCTTCTGGTCAATCGATCAACGACTGTGCTAGTATATGTTTGTACTCTGGAAAAAAGGAGTACGGGCATCGCAGGCAAAGACTCCTAGTGGAATTCGGAATCTGGCCAGAGACTGCGATTCGCCTCAATTCCCACCGCATACCTTCCCGAACGTTTCGGAAGCCGCGCTGGTTGCTCTGGCTGGAAGGCCCGTCATCGGACGAGTCTCGCCGTGCAGCAGCAGCGCTTCGATACCCGACAGCAATGCTGACTAGTGAAATCCATGGTGCTTCGGCGCCCCTGCACCCCTATGTGCTCTATCAACACTGATAAGGAACTATTTTGACCTCAGCAATTCTTGAACCTACCGAACAGCAGATCGCTACACCCACACCAGTATCCAAACCTTCCGGCCTCCCCGTCGCCAACGATGTCCTCTTCACCAACTTCAACATCTCAGACTCGCTGAAGAACCGTCTGACCAACGCCGGCTTTCTCAATCCCACGCCCGTTCAGGCCGGAGCCATCCCGCCCGCGCTCGAAGGCAAAGACATTCTTGCCACGGCCTCGACTGGCACCGGTAAGACCCTCAGCTTCCTCGTTCCCATGATCCAGCGCATGGACGCGAACTCGCAGCCCAGCACACGCGGCAAGCGCGGTCCTATCCGTTCGCTCATTCTGCTGCCGACACGCGAGCTCGCCATGCAGGTCCTCGAAGCCTACGCAAAGCTGGTCCCTGCCGCACGTCACGATTCCGTACTCGTCTGCGGCGGCCTCTCCGAGCGCGCCCAGCTCGATAACCTCGACCGCGGCCCGCGCCTCGTCGTTGCTACTCCCGGCCGTCTCGAGGACTTCCTCCGCCGCCGCGAGATCAATCTCGGCTCCGTCGAAATGTTCGTCCTCGACGAGGTCGATCGCATGCTCGACATGGGCTTCCTGCCCGCGATCCGCCGTATCGTCGGTGCGATTCCGAGAACCCGTCAGACCATGTGCTACTCGGCGACTCTCGACGCAAACATCCGCGAGATCGTCCGCGACTACGTCAAGGACCCCATCCGCATCGAGATCGGCACGACCTCCAAGCCCAGTGACCGTGTCGAGCTTCGCGTCTACACCGTCATGCAGGACCAGAAGCTCGGCCTGCTGAACCAGATGCTCAACGAAGAAAAGGGAACCTTCCTGGTCTTCTCGCGCACCAAGCACGGCGCCGACCGCATCTCGAAGAAGCTCGAAAAGCTAGGCCACGACGCCGACGTCATTCACGGTGATCGCAGCCAGTCGCAGCGCACGGCCGCTCTCAAGGGCTTCGCCAACGGCAAGCACCGCGTCCTCGTCGCAACCGACGTAGCCGCCCGTGGCATCGACGTCTCCGACATCGCGCACGTCGTCAACTACGACCTGCCCAATGCCTCGGAAGACTTCGTCCACCGCATCGGCCGTACCGGACGCGCAGGAGCTAAAGGCGTAGCCACAACCTTCGTCATGCCGCAGGAGAAGTACGAAGCGCGCAAGCTCGAGCGCGAGCTGAAGATAAAGTTCGAGTGGCGCGAGGCCGATAAGAACCTTGAGAAGGAACTGCGCAACCAGCCTCTCGACAACGCGGCAGCCCAGGGGCAGGACATCATGCAGCTCGAAACCCGCGCCTGGCGCGGCAACGATCCCGTCACCCCCATGACGCCCAACCGGCCTCACAACGGTGGCAACGGCAATGGCTTCCGTAGCCGCAATGGAAACGGTGGTGGAGGCAACTCTGGTGGTCGCAGCTACGGACGCCCCAACGGCTCCCGCGGCAACTCCGGCAGCCGCCCAACCCGCGGTAACCGGGGCCGCTAACTCAGCAAACGGCGCTCTGCTCTCCAGGCCAACCAGCCGCAGAGCCGAGCGCCATTTCCTATTAGCCTTACTTTAGAAATCCTTTTTGTGAGCCGCACCCACAATCGAAGGATCATTGTTGCTCTGTTATTTCTGCTTCCAGGAGAACGAAGCATGTCGGAAAATATCCCTAACCTGAGCGAACTCTCAGACATCGTAGGCGACGACAAGAACTTCGTCCTGCGTATCGTCCAGCCCGGCCTCGCCGGCCTCATGGACGGCTCTGTCTCCACACTCGCTCCGATCTTTGCCACAGCCTTCGCCACCCACAACTCCCGCACCGTCTTTCTCATCGGTGCAGCCTCGGCCGTCGGCGCAGGCATCTCCATGGCATTCTCCGAGGGGCTCTCCGACGACGGATCGCTCACCGGCCGCGGCAACCCCATCTTTCGCGGACTCGTCACCGGCCTCATGACCTTTATTGGCGGCTTTCTGCACACGCTACCGTTCCTCATCTCCAACGTTCACACCGCCCTCACCTGGGCCTATGCGGTTGTCGGCGTCGAACTGGTCGTCATCGCACTCATTCGTCATCGCTACTTCAAAACCAGCTTCGCCCTCTCCTGCCTTCAGGTCATCGTTGGCGGAGGCCTGGTCTTCGCCGCAGGAGTGCTCATCGGCCAATCCTGAAATCGCAATGGGCCAGCTCAGCGATTCGGCACGACATCGCCGCCAGCGGCCAATAGCTTCACACAACCTTCACCTCTCCGGCTGCGCGAAAACCCTCCGGAGCCTGTAAAATAAAGGGAATCCCATGATCTCAGTCTCCAATGTCACCATGCGCTATGGCTCGAAGCTGCTCTTCGAGGACGTCTCCGTCACCTTCACCACAGGCCGTCGCTACGGCCTCACCGGCCCCAACGGCGCCGGCAAATCCACTTTCATGAAGGTGCTCACCGGCGAGATCGACGCCCAGAAGGGCAACGTCGTCCGCCCCAAAAAGATTGGCGTCCTCAAGCAGAACCAGTACGAGTTCGACGCCTACCGCGTCATCGACACCGTCATCATGGGCAACAAGGCCCTGTGGGCTGCGCTTGAAGAGCGCGAAGTCATCTACGCCAAGCCTGAACTCACCGACGAAGACGGCTCCCGCCTCGGCGAACTCGAAGGCATCGTCGGCGACGAAGATGGCTACGAAGCCGAAGCCAACGCCGCTGTCCTCCTGCAAGGTCTCGACATCCCCGACGAGCTCCACGAGCGCAAGATGTCCGAACTCCAGGGCGGCCAGAAGGTCCGCGTCCTGCTAGCCCAGGCCCTCTTCGGCAACCCCGAAGCTCTGCTCCTCGACGAGCCCACGAACTACCTCGACCTCGAATCCATCCACTGGCTCGAAGACTTCCTCAATCGCTACAACGGCACCGTCATCACCATCTCGCACGACCGCCATTTCCTCAACAACGTCTGCACCCACACCGCCGATATCGACTACGAGACCATCATCACCTACAACGGCGGCTACGACGACATGGTCCTCCAGAAGACCAGCATCCGCACCCGCATCGAGAGCCAGAACGAGCAGCGCGAAAAGAAGATCGCCCAACTCAACGACTTCATCGCCCGCTTCTCCGCCGGTACACGCTCCTCGCAGGTGAACTCGCGTAAGAAGGAAGTTGAGCGCCTCGCCACCAGCGAGCTCGCCCGCTCCAACATCGCGCGCCCCTTCATCGCCTTCAAGATGGAGCGCCCCTCCGGTAAGAACGTCCTCGAGTTCGAAGCCGTCAACAAGTCCTACGAGCAGAAGGACGGCAAGACCGAGCACGTCATCAACAACTTCTCCGCAGCCGTCCAGCGCGGCGAAAAGGTCGTCCTCATCGGCCGCAACGGCCAGGGCAAGACCACGCTCCTCAAAGCGCTCCTCGCCAACGGCCCCGGCATCGAAGAAAAGGACGTATCCATCGATTCCGGCACCGTCAAGTGGGGCCACGAGGTGCAGATCGGCTACTTCGCCCAGGACCACAAAGGCTCCATCCAGCTAGGCATGACGGCCAACGACTGGCTCCACCAGTTCGACCCGCAGGCCACAAAGGAAGACATCCGCGGCATTCTCGGCCAGATGCTCTTCCGCGGCGAAGAGGGCCTCAAGAAGACCGACGCACTCTCCGGAGGCGAGGCCGCCCGTCTGCTCTTCTGCAAGATCATGCTGCAGAAGCCCAACGTCCTCGTCCTCGACGAGCCGACGAACCACCTTGACCTCGAGAGCATCAACGCGCTCAACCAGGCCATCCAGAAGTATGAAGGCACCGTCTTCCTCGTCACCCACGACCAGGACCTGATCGAAGAAGCAGGCACCCGCATCTGGCACTTCGAAGGCGGCCCCACCGACTTCCGCATCACCGACCACAAGGGCCCCTACGAGGAATACCAGCAGCAGCTAGCCCTAGCCGCAAAATAACGATACTGGTCTTTATTTCGAAGCGGCGTGGGGCTCATAACCCCGCGCTCGTTCGTTAACGAGCGATGTCATCTGAACGAGTGGCCGCAAGAATCTTCCACAACACGTCCTGAGAACGACGTTGTCCATAGTTCGTGTTGTAGGCGCTTGAAGTAATTGCGATAACCATACGGAGCGACGGGACAATATAAATTTTGTTGCCGCCGTTCCCGGAAGCAAAGTGTACCTCTACGGTGTGATCACCAATAGGTTCGGCCTTCGTGTACCACATGTACCCGTAGAAGTCCGCATAGGGATCGCTATTCGAGATCGCAACCTGGCTCGCCAGACTCCTTTCAATCCACTCATGGCTCACAACACGCGATCCATTCACAACACCATCGTTCCGCATTAACTCGCCGATCGCTGCGAGGTCGCGTGTTGTTATGGACAGATTGCCCTGTCCGGTTATTCGGTTCACAGGAACCTGTCGCCAGCGATAGCTCTGAATTTCCAAGGGCTTAAACAGATTGGCGGTAGCGAACTTATCCAGAGGCATGTGGCTGACATTTTCAACTATTGCGCCCGTCAAGAAAGCATTGATGGAGCAGTAGTTATATTTCGCTCCAGGCGCGTCCTTCATAGGGACTTCGTAGACCGTACGAATCCAGTCTGACGATTTGTCGAGGGCGTCTTCACCACCTGGACTAGACGGGACCCCATCGTCGGCATCCAACCCTGATCGCATGTTCAGCAAATCCTTGATGGTGATCTTCTCTTTCCCGTCTCTGGGCAAGCCCGGTAAATAGAGAGCAATCGAGTCGTCGATGCCGTGAACCAATCCTTTCTGGAGAGCGATGCCCATGAGCAGGGAAGCGATACTTTTCGTGGCGGACCGGATGTCATGAAGCGTATCGACGGAATCTCCGTTGAAGTAGTGCTCGCTTACGAGTCGTCCGCTGTGCACGATGACGATGCCCTTAAGATCGTGATGTGGCTCTCGGGCCATCTCCGAGTAGAGCGACTCTAAAGCATCTGTGTCGATGCCGGAGTCACCTGGTTGGCCCTGCGACCGCTCGAAACCACCTGGTGAGCCGGTCTTGGTGGCTGTTCCCCGCGTTGCTTGCGCGGGCGATGGCAGCACCATAAAAAGAAGCGTCGTGACCGCAATGGGGATGAATATCTGAATTCTCATTCGGGAATTACCCCCAATGTATTGACCTCACAGGTCTGAAGTTTCATCACGCTACGGTTGATTTCGCAGTCTCGGCCACATTTTGCTCGAGTAGGCCGGTTATGGGCGAAAGCCGTCCGTGGAATAATAAAGTAAATACAAAGCAGTTAGATGTCTTTGGGAAAAGGTCAGGCGATCGATATGGCAGCCACCGTTTTACAGCAAGACACCACTCGCGATCACGCTCACGACACACACGGGCTGACGTCGCACCTCATCCAGCTCGAAGAGCAGTACGGCACCAAAAACTACAAGCCACTCGACGTAGTCGTCGAGCGTGCCTCAGGCGTCTGGGTCTACGACGTCGAAGGCCGTCGCTACCTCGACTGCCTCGCGGCATACTCCGCCGTCAATCAGGGCCACTGCCACCCGGTCATCATGGCCGCGATGCTTGAGCAGGCCCATAAGGTTACCCTCACCTCGCGCGCCTTCCGCAACGACCAGCTCCCGCTCTTCTACGAGGAACTCCACAACCTCACCGGTTTCGAGATGACGCTCCCCATGAACTCCGGCACCGAGGCCGTCGAGTCCGCCCTCAAGGTCGCCCGCAAGTGGGGCTATCAGGTCAAAGGCATCCCCGCCAATCAGGCCGAGATCATCGTCTGCGCCAACAACTTCCACGGCCGCACCATCTCCATCGTCAGCTTCTCCACCGACGACCAGTACCGCGAAGGCTTCGGCCCATTCCTCCCCGGCTTCAAGGTCATCCCCTTCGGCGACGCAGCAGCCCTGCGCGCAGCAATCACGCCAAACACCGCTGCCTTCCTCGTCGAACCCATCCAGGGCGAAGCTGGCGTCCTCATCCCACCCGACGGCTTCCTCGCAGAAGCATCCGCCATCTGCAAGCAGAACAACGTCCTCTTCATGGCCGACGAGATCCAGTCCGGCCTCGGACGCACCGGCAAGCTCTTCGCCTATCAGCACGAAGGCATCACGCCCGACGTTCTCATCGTAGGCAAAGCCCTCGCTGGCGGCTTCTATCCCGTCTCTGCAGTCCTCGCCTCACGCGAAGTATTGGGAGTCCTGCGCCCCGGCGACCACGGCAGCACCTTCGGCGGCAACCCCATGGCCTGCGCTGTAGCCCGAGCCTCGCTCAAAGTCATCATCGAAGAGCGTCTAGCCGACCGCTCCGCTGAACTGGGCACCCTCTTCCTCAACCGTCTCAAGCAGATCAAGAGTTCTCACATCCGCGAGATCCGCGGTCGGGGTCTCTGGATCGCCATCGAGCTCAACGGCCCCGCACGCCCCATCTGCGAAGCCCTCATGCGCGAAGGCATCCTCTGTAAAGAGACCCACGACAACGTCATCCGCTTCGCCCCACCGCTCATCATCGAGAAGGAAGACCTGCTCTGGGCTGCCGATCGCATCCAGTCCGTCCTCGAAAATCTTGGATGAACCGCAGCCGATAGCTCAAACCACTACCGTCTCCGCGCCGTATCCAGCCGCCGGCAGACCCGTGTCCAGCAGGCTCAAATTACAGGGCCGATAGCTGTTGTCATGTTGGCAGCGCAGCAAAACGCTATTCGCCAGCGTAACCTTTGCATCAATCTGCCTCGGCTTGGGAAACAGCCATAACGGATTCCACGAATCGTGCTTCGCATCCAGGGCATTCTTCGAAGCCGACGGCAAATACTTAGCTATCGCAAGCGGATCAAACACCAGCCCCAACGCCTGCGCCTTACTTATCATCCAGCTCAGAGTAATGTCCGAGAGCGCCGTGCCCGTACCCGGATCGTCTCCATAGCCTCCCCCGACATCCGAGTGAACGCCGCAGAAATATACCTGCGAGATCGTCTGATTCGGGCCCGGCGTCGTCGTCCACAGCGTCGGAGGAAACTCCACCCGTTTCTCGTCAATAGCGACAGCATGGTACGCATGTAAGATCCGTGGATTAAGGCCCGTGTCCAGAAACCCAAACTGCAAAGGGTCCACACCGCCAAATATCGCAGGTATCCCCAGCGAGCCGACCGTATCCCACACTCCCACCATCGTGATGGGTGCAGCCACCATCCCGTATGCACCCAGCGTCGCCAGCAACTCCGATCTCTTGTCTTTGTTTCGATAAGCCTCAAACGCCGTATTCACCAGATTGGTATCGGGGTTATTCGTAGGCAGCCCACAGGCCGCGATCATCCCTGCGATGCTGCGCGCAGTGTATGCCCCACGGCTGAATCCAAAGATGAAGATCTCATCCTGATCCTCGTAAACGTCCGCAATCCTCGTATATCCGTCTCTGATCTTCTGGAACAGACCATCTCCAAACGCTCCGCCAGCCAACTTCTCGATCGGCGTCCCGTCCGCTCCAACCCCCGAATCATAAAACTTGTACTGCACACCCGGGATATAGGAGATTGCGTTCGAAATCTTAAAGACATTGGTATTGTTGTTCGTTCCATCCCACGTTCCATCTGCGCAAAACGCGACTCTTCGGTTCATCGTGGCACCTCGTTCAACTATGTATGGGGTCCCGTAGTTAGGTCGCACACACAATACCACCATTCGTTTGACCCGGCTACAAAAGTCCGAATCGTCGATATCTGAAACCGCGCAGATACCTACTTCACGCTCGACGCCTTCGCCTGAAAAATACCTTCGAGCACCTGCTGCACATCCCGAGCCACCTCAGCCCACCCGCGCTGATGCCGAGTCGCAATCTCATCCCCCGACCAATCCACCGACAACACCTCGTTCAAAGCCGCAGCCAGCGCACCCGCATCCATCGCTGGCACCAGCCGCCCGCTGGAGTTATCCATCAACTCCGGAATCCCCCCGACATTACTCGCCACAACTGGCCGTCCCGCAGCCAGTGCCTCCAGCACAACATTCGGACACCCTTCCTTGTAGCTCGGCAGCGTTACCAAATCCGCCGCCGTCATCCATTGCGCCACACCATCCGTCCTGCACGGAGGCATCAACCGCACATACTCACTAGCACCCTTCTGCGCAATCAACTCCCGCAACACACCTTCATCCGACCCATCCCCCACCAGATAACACCGCAGCCTCGGTCGTCGCTCGTGCAGCGAAGCCACCGCATCAATCAACTCCCGCAGCCCCTTCCGTACATCCATCCGCCCCACATAAGCCACGACCTCTTCACTGGGATCAATCCCCAACGCAGCCCGAGCCTCACCCTTATCCCGGTTGAAGAAGACAGAAGTATCGCACCCATTCAAAATCGCATGACTCTTTGCCGCATCGGCGCCCAGCAAAATCGCCGTCTTCCGCAAGTCACCGCTCACTGTAATCACCGCATCCGACTCCCGCAGCGTCTTCCGAGTCAACGCTCCACACAGAGGATCAGGGATCCGATTCAAGTCCGACCCAATTGCCGTCACCACCACCGGAACACCTAGCGCCTTACCTACCCGCAGCGCCGCATATCCATCCGGATACACCACGTAGTTCAAAATGATCTCCGGCCCAAACCGCCTCACATGCGGTAGCAAGCGCCCCGAAGCCACCCACCCATTCAGAGGCCTCGACACCGCTGGAAGCGCCGGATACGGAATGTACTCTACCTCCACTCCATCAGGCCGATACCCCACATCCAATCTGGTCTTCTGCCCCGTAGCCGGAGTCAGCCGTTTCGGATACTGCACCGCCGGATAGAAGACCTTCACCTCGTTCCACTGCGCCAGCCACCGAAGCGTCTGATACGCAGAGTGCCCCGCCCATGGCTGCTCCGACGTAGGAAAATATTGCGTAATCACCGCAATCTTCAAGCGTTCAACTCCATCCAGCGCCACTCAGCGCGCTCCACCCCTACTATCTCACGCACCTTTGTCTCGCACCTCTCCAGCGAAAGTGGGATACTTAACACACACATGCCAGCCACTGAACCAATCAAAGCCCGCGGCAAAAACGTCCTCGGCCAGCCCCTCGACACCTGCGGCTGCGAGCCCATGACCGGCTTCTACCGCACTGGCTGCTGCGAGACCGGCCCAGACGACCTCGGAGTCCACACCATCTGCTGTGTCGTCGACGCCCCATTTCTAGCGGCCTCCAAGGCCCTCGGCAACGATCTAAGCACACCGATGCCCCAGTACGGCTTCGCGGGCCTCAAGCCCGGTGACCGCTGGTGCGTCTGCGCCGCCCGCTGGCTCCAGGTCCAGCAAGCCGGGGCCGCCTGCCCTATCATTCTCGAAGCCACCCACGAGGCCACCCTGAAGATCGTGCCCTTCGAGCTCCTGATTCAATACGCCGTAATACCGAACCAGCTTCATTAAACCGATGAAGTCAGTTGCTAAGCTTCAAAATTTATAAAACCGGGCAGTCAACCCCTTTTGTTACCGAAACTTGACATAGCTTTTACTTGACACAGGCACCTGATTAGCCTGACCGTAGAGCTAACACAATTTTTCAAATCCCGGTTGCAGCCAAAAGATTCGTGGGGACAGCATAGCCCCGAATCCAGAATGGAACGCATCCAATTCGAACACCGTACCTTTTGCATCGGTGTCGCTTTTACTTCGAGGAGCCCAGTATATGAACCGCCTTTCCGACCGGAAGCGTCTGCTCGCCCTTGTCCTGACAGCCATCTTTGCTATCAGCGCCACCCTTCCCGCTGCTGCCCAGACCGCCGGAACCGGTACTATCTCGGGTACGGTTACCGATGCCTCCGGTGCCATCGTCCCCGGTGCCAATGTCGTCATTACCGCCACAGATACAGGGGCCGCTCGCACTGTTACCACCAACAGCTCCGGCGAATTCACCTCCACCTTTCTCCAGCCCGGCCGCTATGAAGTCATTGCTACCGCGGCTGGCTTCGGCAAAGTAAACCGCCAGAACCTCGTCCTGACCGTCGGTCAGGTGCTCACTGTCGATGTCGCCCTTCCCGCCGCGACCGCCGCGACCGAGGTCACAGTTACAGACGTCTCACCTCTTATTGATACTCTCAAGACCCAGGTATCGCAGACAGTCAGCCAACAGATGGTCGCGAATCTGCCCGTCAACGGCCGCCGCTACGACAACTTCGTTCTTCTCACCACCAACGTAGTCCCCGACGGCAACTCAGGGCTTATCTCCTACCGCGGCATCTCCGGCCTCTACAACACCAATCTTGTCGATGGGGCCAACAACCAGCAGGCCTTCTTCTCCGAGGCGCGTGGCCGCGCCATCGGTGCTCCGTATGTCTTCCCGCAGGACTCCATTAAGGAGTTTGAGTCCTCCACCTCCGGCTACTCCGCCGAGTTCGGTCAGGCCGCCGGCGGACAGATCAACGCCATCTCCAAGTCCGGCACCAACGCCATCCACGGCGATCTCTTCTACTACCTCCGCTATCCTTCGCTGAACGCGCTTGATCCGCTGACCAAGTACAACGGCCGTCAACCCGGCGCAAATCCTGCTCTCCTCCAGCCTGCCATCCATCAGCAGCACCAGTTCGGTGGCTCAGTCGGCGGCCACATCATCAAGGACAAGCTCTTCTACTTCTTCACCTATGATGGCTTCCGCCGTTCCAGCCCACTGCTCTACAGCTCTACGGCCCCCATCTCCAGCTTCTCCTGCCCTGCGCCCATCAGTTCCGATCAATGCAACGCCGCCAAGGCTTACCTCAACGGCCTCAGCGGCCCGGCGCCTCGTGTACTCAAGCAGGACATCTTCTTCCCGCGTCTCGACTACCAGCTCAACGGCAACAACCACATCAGCGCCGAATACCTCTTCCAGAACTACAAGCTGCCCAACGGCTATACCACTGCCACTACCGCCAACGCGAGTTCGGCTTCGACCAACGGCCGCGCCGACTTTCACCAGCGCTACTTCATCTCCAACTGGGAGTCGGTAATAACACCGACCATGACCAACGCCTTCCGCTTCCAGTGGGGCCGCGACCTCGAAGTCACCTCCGCCAACGCACCCGGGCCATCGGTTACCATCTCTGGCGTTCAGGGCTATGGCATGCCGAATGCTCTGCCCCGTATTGCCTTCCCCGATGAGCATCGCTGGCAGATATCCGATACCGTTTCGAAGCTCATGGGCAGTCACAATCTAAAATTCGGTGTTGACCTCAACTTCATCCACGAGTACCTTGCCAATCTCTTCCAGGGTGGTGGCGTCTACACCTACGCCTCTCTCAATAATCAGTGCATCAACCCAGCCAACCAGGGCGTCGTAGCCTGCTCCGGCGCCACCGCGATCACCGGTCAGGCCGCGGCCTTTGCCAACTGGGTTCAGGATGTCTACGGCGTCAATGGCGGACAACACTACAGCTCCTTCGTCCAGGTAAACGACCCCATCACTCACATCGGAGCCGACGACTTCTGGAACAAAGACCTTGCTGGCTTCGTTGAAGACAGCTGGAAAGCTACCAGCAACCTGACCATCAATGCTGGTCTTCGGTATGACACCCAACTCGTGCCCCAGCCGCCGCGCCCGTACACCACTAGCTTTAACGGGGCACCGTCGCCGCTTGGCAACTTCTACACCAGCACCATTCACACCAACTACAAGATGTTTCAGCCCCGCATCGGCTTTGCATGGTCGCCCCACAATGGCACCGTGTTTCGCGGCGGCTACGGTATCTTCTACGCCCTAAGCTCCAACTCCACGTTCTATACCATACGCGTGGAAAATGGGGTCTTCCAGCAGGCCTATACGCTGAATGTCGCGCAGACAGCGGGCACGGCAACGGTCCCGACGAAGTACAGCTACCTCCCCGGCTCCCCGAACAACATTGGCGTCCTCTTTACGCCTCCGGGTCTTCCGCTCGCCGCTCCCTTCGCGGGTGCTGTCGCTCCTACTGTTCAGAGCACAGGGGTGGGGGCCCAGAAACTCGCCTTCCGTGGCCTCGATCCCAACTTCACCAATCCCTATACCCACTCGATGGACCTGGCCGTCGAGCAGGAACTTCCCGGCCACATCAGCCTTACCATCGCCTACGTTGGTACCCGTGGCATGCGTCTGCCATACTTCATTGACGCCAACCTGCCGCACACCAATCTAACCCGCACCTACCAGATCAGGCCTTCGGCTACCGGCCCCGTCACCAGCACAATCACGGTGCCCTTTTATTCGACTTCGCTGGGCCGTCCGTCTCCCAACGATAACGGTATCCTCGCCGGTTTCAGCGGTATCAACTCCTGGTATCACTCAGGAGCGTTCACCATCCGCAAGCCCTTCAGCCACGACGTTGAACTGCTCATCAATCACACGTGGGCCAAGGCCATCGACGGTGGTCAGGTTCCCGGTCAGTTCGGCACCTTCAACGGCACCGACACCATCCTCGATCCCTTCAACCTGAAGAACCCCGGCAGCCTTGACGAATACAGCCGGTCCGACCTCGACATGCGTAATCGCTTTGTCGGCAGTGTCGTCTGGTCGCCTAGAGTTGCTCTTGCAAACCGCTACAGCAACTTCGCCGCCAACGGTTGGTCTCTCTCCGGCACTGCAACCCTGCAGACCGGTCTTCCTCTCACCGCAACTATGAGCGGCAACGCCTCGGGCGGTTTCCAGGGCGGTGCCACTGGTGGTGCGGTCGGTAACAGCCCGTCGCCCTCGACGGGTCGCGCTCCTCAGTTCCGGCGCAACGCCTTCCCCAGCAACGGTGTCCGCAACATTGACGTCCGTCTCTCCCGCGACATCCCGCTGCATGAAAACATCAAAATGCAGGTCTTCGTGGAAGCCTTCAACATCGTCAACCGGAGGCAGATTCTCAGCTACAACACGACCGCTTTCCAATACAGCAATACGACGGACATTATTCCGTTTGTCACCAATGCTGCCTCGGCCTTCGGTACACCAAGCTCAACTTCGAGCACGCTCTACGGTCCCCGGCAGATGCAGTTCACCGCGAAACTTTTCTTCTAACTATTAGCAAAACGCACGAAACGAAGCGGCTCTGGGTTCTAGCCTGGAGCCGCTTTTTCTTTAGCCATAACTCTCGAAACTGAATCATTATGCCGGCGCAGTGTACGAGAGCCGAAACGTCTCCGAAAATCTTCTGGCTAATCGGTGAGCAACGATCTCGCTCATTGATAATTGAGTGGATTGGAGCTGATGCATTGAGTGAGTTTTTGCGGGAGAAGAGGTTTAAGACGAGGTCGGTTGCGGGGACGCTGGCTATGGGTGAGAGGGTGGCGGAGGTTTTGTTGCCTGCTCCAAAGCTGATCGTGCTGCGGGGGGATCTGGGAGCGGGGAAGACTACGCTGGTGAAGGGAATTGCAGCGGCGCTGGGGGCGGCCAGCGAGGAGGATGTGACCAGTCCTACATTTACGCTGGTGCATGAGTATTCGGGGCCTAAGGTTCGTTTGTATCACCTCGATCTGTATCGGCTGGAGACGGAGCGGGAGTTATTGACGCTCGGGTTGGATGAGATGGCGGAACAGCCGGATGCCCTGGTGCTGGTGGAGTGGGGGGAGAAGTTTCCCAGCGTGATGGAACGGGCGGATGGAGAGATCGCGATCGAGCGTCTGGAAGGGGACGAGCGGGCGTTTTTGATTCGCGTGGGGCGATAAAGGAGGGCGGCGTATTCCCGCCCTTCTATGGCTGCTTGCTGCCTGGCGTGTCGGCGTTGAGTGCGGCAAGGGTGTCGGCTGCTGTGGGGTGGTCCCCGTGAGATTTGCCGACTTGTACGCTGAAGATGCTACTGCCCTTTTCGATGATGAAGGTTGAGGGATAAGCGGTTTCGTTGGAGGCATTCCAGCGGAGACCGTAGAGATTGGTGACGGTGAAGTCGGGATCGATGACGAGGTGGAAGTTGTCGGGCATGGAGCTGGCAGCGGCGAAGTCGTTGGCTTCAGCGGCTAGATTGGAAGATGGCCCGGGATAGATGAAGACGACCTGGGTGTTGAGAGCGGCGAACTGTGCGGCCGATTGCTGGAAGTCATTAAACTGCTGCAAGCTGTAGGGGCACTGATAGCCGGGGTAGCCTCGAAGAACAACAAGGACGATGCGGCTGCTACCAGTAAGGGAAGAGAGCTGCAGGGAAGCGCCACCGGGGGTAGGAAGGGTGAAGTCGGGGGCGTGATCGGCTACGCCAGGGGTGGCGGCGAGGGCGGAGAAGGTGAGGGCGAGAACAAGTGCGGGGAGGGACAACAGTCTGCGCAGGCTCATGCGGGGATTGTATGGCTGGGTTCGTGAGGGCCAGATACAACTTTGATGGGATTGGGGTGGTGTGGGTTTGGAGGGTGACGTGTGTGTCGGGTCGTCAGGGCTTTGAAGAGCGGCCCGTGTAGCGATAGATGGCGCATTCTTCGTCGCCCGTGGAGCCGTATTCCTTCTGCTGGGCGATGGCGGCGAGGTCGGCGGCATGGTCTTCGGAGGACATGGAGACGGGGCCGTGCCAGAGACGGGTGAAGGCGGGGTGTTTGTCGAGGATATCGGCGCACTCGGCGTTGACGTAGAGAAGATCGAAGGTGCCGGGGCGTTTGGCGAAGTGGGTTTCGATGCGGCGGAGGAGCGCTTTGAGGACGGGAGCTTCAAAGGGGTGGAAGAGAAAGGCGAGGGTGGGGGTACGGGGCAGGTCGTATTCGAGGGCGTCCTGCTGGAGGAGCCGGATGGGGGCGATCTTTGGGGCGGTGGTGTCGGCGGCGTGGGCGGATTGCCAGAGGTCGAGGTTGGCCTGGGCTATGTCGGCCATGTTGGGGTTGAGCTCGATGCCGATGACCTGGCGGAAGGGAAGCTGGCTGGCGAGAAGCATGGCTCGGCCTTTGCCCGCGCCTATGTCGACGAAGGTGTAGTGGGAGATGGGGTGGGGTGGGGAAGTGGCGCGCCAGTGGTCGATGAGGGTGCGTAGGATGCTGGGGGCGACGCCGTAGTAGGCGGTGACGTGGGCGTCGTTGGGGTGGCCGGTGATGAGGTTGCCTGCGGCGATGAGGCCGCTGGTTTCGGTACCGTGGATCTGGTCGAAGGGATGGATCGCCGAGGCTTCGAGTGGTCTGGGTTTGCGTGGCGGCATGTTGTTAGCGGATCTGGACGAGGGTTGGGTTGCCGTCGAGGCCGAGGGTTCGGCGGCCTGCTGGTGTGATGTCTTGCGGAGTCCAATGGGGCGTTTTAAGGATAGTCAGGTTTGTCTGGCTGACGGTCTCGAGGCCGGCAAGGCGGTTGGTGATTTGGGCGATGAGGTGGGCTTCGGCGTCTTCGGTGGGATTTGTAGGGGTCAGGGCGATGACGACGATGTGCTTTTGGGGGACGTTTGGGATTCCGGTGCCGGGCGCTTTGAGGTCGGGCTGGATGGTGATGGAGTGGATTAGGCCGAGGTCGACGATGTTGCAGGGGATTTCGGGGTCGTAGCAGTCGCGGAGGGCGGTGAGGATTTGGGACTCGGTGAGCATCAGTGTTGATGATAGCGAAGGCGGTTGTGCTTCGCACGATATCCATATCTCAGAATCGAGATATGGGGCACCCGGCTCTTTGGGTACCCCCCCACCCTGTCAAAAGTGTGCAAAGTATTCTATCTAGATGATTTAGGTTCGTACTCAGTACCTGTTATGCGTTTATGTCTGTCGTCGGCTGTTTTCTGGGAAGGGTAGTTGTGTCAAGTTTCAGTGCTTGCGCTCTACGAGGTAGGCGGCGAGAGATTTGAGCGGTGTGGCGGCTTCGCCGAAGGGGGCGAGGGCTTCGAAGGCGTCGGCTATGAGCTGTTGGGCGTCTTTGATGGATTGGTCGATGCCGTAGACGGCGGGCCATGTGGCTTTGATGCTGGCGGTGTCCTTACCTGCGGTTTTGCCGAGTTCTTCGGAGCTTTGGGTCATGTCGAGGACGTCGTCGACGATCTGGAAGGCGAGGCCGGCCTTTTCGCCGAAGGTGCGGAGGCGGGTGATGGTGTCTTCGTTCTTGGCGCGCGCGGCCTCTATCTTTGCTTTCGCTGCTTCGAAGTTGACTTTGACTTCGGCGAGGTTTTCGCCGCTTCCTGAGCCCAAGCGTGAGGCTAGCGGACTGTGGCCCAGGCCGTAGAGGCCGCCGGAGACGATGCTGGTGGTGATGAGGGCTCCGGTTTTGGCGCGGTGGATGGACTCGACTAGCTCGGCGGTTGGTTGTTTGCCTTCGGACTCGATGTCGACTACCTGGCCGCCGATCATGCCGGGCGGGAGGGGGCTGTTGGGGCCTACGCCGGTGCCGATTGCGAGAGAGACTTCGCGGAGGATCGCTACGGTGGTCGCGGGTGGGGTGGGCAGGGCGGCGATGGTCTGGAAGGCGAGGGTTTGGAGAGAGTCGCCGGCGAGGATGGCGATGGCTTCGCCGAAGACGACGTGGCAGGTGGGCTGGCCGCGGCGGAGGTCGTCGTTGTCGAGGGCAGGGAGGTCGTCGTGGATGAGGGAATAGGTGTGGATCATCTCGATGGCAGCGCCGAGATCGGCTGCGCCTTCGGGGATGGTGGTGCCTCCGGAGACCATGCGGGCGGCTTCCATGCAGAGGATGGGACGGAGACGCTTGCCGCCAGCGAAGGTGCTGTGACGCATGGCCCGGTGGATTGAGTGGGGCAGCGTGTCGGGCGCAGGCAGGAGGCGTTCGAGGGCGGCATCGGTGAGCTGCACGCCGGAGAGAAGCAGGTTTTGTACGGTGGAGTCCATCAATGTCGATGATAAATGCAGGGAGTAGGGAGTAGAGACTGATTTAGTAACTAGCAAAAGCAAGAGCAAAGACGAAATACAGGGATCCTCTCCTTCCCCTTCGACAAGCTCAGGGTCAGGGTCAGGATGACGACGTAAAACAAACAGCGACGAAAGATCTCTCGAGGACAGTTTCTGGGCGGGTTCTAAGGTCGGTTTTTTCTGGTTGGGCGGGATGGTGAGGCCAGCAGGAGAGATAGGACGACGAGGGCAATTGCTGTGATGATGAGGCCGATGATCTGGTCGGGGCGATGGGTGGGGGTGATGTCGATTGTGGAGGGGCCGGCGGGGATGGGGATGGCGATGAGGCCGTCAGGGCGCTGGAGTGGAGAGGCGGAGGTGCCGTTGTCAGTGATCTTCCAGAGGGGATAGTTGCGGAGGTTGAGGATGAGGGTTTGGGGGGTGGGGGAGTTGAGGCTGAGGTGTGTGGGGGCGGGGCCCGGAGTGGATTCGGTCGGAGCGGGGGCAGCGGGGTTTGGGGAGAGCCAAAAGGGTGGGTTGGTGGCGGCGAGGATATCGTTGTTGGCGGTGGTGGGGGTGTATTCGTCTGTGGGTTCGGTGCCGGCGTTGGCGGAACGGAAGAGTGCGAGACGCGTGGAGATGGTGTCTTCGGGGTAGCAGTACTGATGGAAGAAGTGGTACGCAGGCAAGGTAAGAGCGGCTGCGATTGTGAGAGAAAGTGTCGCGGTGGCGGCTGGCTTGAGTTTGAGAGGTGAGAGGGCTAGCGCGATGGCTAAGCTCAGTGTGGGAGCCAGGACGGCGAGAAGTCGCCAGGGAAATTGAAGGAAGCGGAGTTCAGGCAGGTAATGCCAGATGGGTGCGCTTAGGGGTGTGAGGAGGAGAGTGATGGCTGCGGTAAGGATGGAGAGGGAGATAAGGATGGAGCGATGGGTCTCTTTCCGTTGAATGAAATTGATGGTTAGGGTGATGACGGCGAGGATAATGAGGACAGTGGCGACGATGGAGGCGGTGCGGAGAACGCCGTCATGGTCGGGGTTGCCGAGGCGGTGGAAGAGGAAATTATCCTGCGGGGTTATGCCCGGGAGGATGGCCATGGCGATTTGAACGTAGTGGCGTTCGTAGGCTGCGGGGAGGATGTAGAAGGCGGCGAGGGCGAGGCCGAGGGCTGTGCCGAGGGTGGTAGTGGCGCCCAGCTGGAAGCGCGTGGATGGATGAGCGAGTGCGGTCGCGCTTTCTCGCGATACCCCACCCTTCGCAGAAAACGCGAAGGATGGGGCACCCGGATTTGCGATGCGAATGAGGGTTAGGAGAGCGAGGGTGTAGCAGGACATGACTGCAGCTGGGGCGTTGGTGAGCCAGAGGAGAGCTACGGGGATGGCTATGCGGGGGATGGAGACTTCTTTACGAAGGATGGCGTGGAGCAGGAGCGGTATCCAGGCAGCGGCGAGGAGCTCGGCGTAGGCGGTGCGCTCGTAGGCAGTGTAGAGGGTGTAGGGGTTGACGATGTAGAAGGTGGCGGCGAGAAGTGCGGCATTCGGTGAGGCAAGGTTTTTTGCGACGTGGTAAAGACTGAAACCAGCGGCGGTGAGGGCTAGCCAGGTGTAGGCGATTGGAGTCCACGTCCACGGCATGATGAGGCCGAGGATGGCTCCGATGGTCCACGAGATGGGCGGATAGAAGATGAAGCGAGGTTCGCCGGCGTTGAAGGCAGGCGTGTAGGCCCAGCGCGGATGGAGGTTTCCGTGTGTGAATTGATGGGCGGCTTCGAACCAGTTGAGGATATGGAAGTCGAAGTCGTGCCCGCAGGAACAGCCACGGAGGATAAGAGGGAGGATGGCGATGAGCGCGGCGAGAGGGAGGATGATGTAGTGAAGGCGGGACTCTCGGGCGGGCATTCGTTTATTTTGCCATGTGGGTTTAGGGATCCTGGTGAGGGGTGCTCAGGTCGCTACGCTCCCATCGGAAATGCGGGGGTTCTTTTCCTTCGGCTTCGCTCTTGGGGCAAAATGACAGGCAAGAACCAAAGCAACGACAACAGCAAATACAGGGACTCTTCGCTGCGCTCAGAATGACGACGGTAAAACAGACAACGACAACAACAAACGACAACGACAACGACAACAGCAGATCCCTACGGGATGACAAACAAGAAGAGCAAAGGGCAACAGCAACGGCTCGAAAGTGTAGCGGAATTTAGTGTGGTGTCAGGGTGAGGGTGTGGGTGGTGGCTGCGTCTACGGCTGATTTGCCGAAGGGCAGGACGTAGGTTGTGCTTTTATACCAGGCGGGCCATTGATCGAGGAACCATGGGCTGGCGGGGTTGGAGGCCTGGCCTAGAACGAGATTCAGAGTGGATTGGTCGAGGTCGGAGAGGTCCGCAGTGAAACGCTCGGACGGCCCGAAGGTGCGGCCTACTTGTTTGACGGTGGTGCCGTCGCCGCTTTGCGGTTGGCTGCCGGTTCCAATAGGCAGTCGTATGATGCGCTGCAGGATCGGCGAAAGACTAAAGATAGGGTGTTCGATGTCGATGGTGTGAACCTTGCCGTACTGCCACTTGCTGAGATCGAAGGGAGCGCGGGCATCGATGAGGCCTTTGTTGACCGCGGCGGTGAGCAGCTCGTCCCAGTTGGTGTAGTTGCCAGGCAGCCAGCGTGCGGGGGTGTGCATGATGAGCTGCTCTTCGGCGTAGGATTTTTCGCCCCAGGTGTAGAGCTGGGCGGTGTCGCCTGGGTTTGGGCCGAGATGCGGATTGAGAAGCAAAGGCCAGAGGGCTTCGCGGGCTGCGTTAATGATGGCCGGAGCAGAGGCGTCCGTGTCTACGTTGCCGTTCCAGTTGCGGAGGATGTCGGCGGCTTGATGGAGGCGCTTGTCCTTCGTGGCGGAGTGGTCGATGGCGTAGGCGAAGCGTTGGGCGAGGACGTGATCGAGGTCGGAGTAGACGTCGGTCTGGAGGGTGAGCATGTCGGCCGGGGTGAGGTGATCGTGCGAGCTGAGGAACTTCCAGATGCGCTCGTTGCGGTAGGGCGCGCCCCAGTTGGTGGTGATGGGGAAGGGGTAGTCGTCTGGAGTGACGCGGGAGTTGGCGGTGGCGAGGATGCCGTTGGACGGATCGAAGGACTGGGGGAGCTGATCGAACGGGATATAGCTGGTCCACGCCTGGGTGGCGTCGAGGGCATCGATGGGGACGGAGCTGATCTCCGTCGGTTTGATGAGGCTGCCGCGGAGGGGGATCTTGCCGACGGCGTGATAGCCGATGTGGCCTTGATCGTCGGCGTAGACGACGTTTTGGGCGGGCCCGCCGAAGGTGGAAAAGGCGGAGGTGAAGCTGGGCCAGTCAGCGGCGGAGTCGATGTAAAGGAGAGAAGCGGAGATGTTGGCGGGGTCGTAGATGGTCCAGCCGAGGGAGATGGGGCGTTTTTCTGAGGGCAGGATGCCGGAGATGATGGGGGTGGTGATATTGCCGTGTTGCGTGACGGGAATATCGAGAGTGACATCTTTGCGGCCGCGGACGTGAATGATTTCCGTTTGATGGAGGACGCGGTGCCAGGTTCCGTCGGGGGATTCGAATTCGGTGGATTCGCCGATGCCTCGGAGGTGCTCGATGTAGACGTCCTGAACGTCGGCACCGAGGTTGGTGAAGCCCCAGGCGATGTGGTCGTTGTGGCCGACGATGATGAAGGGGACACCGGGGAGAGAGAGGCCGGTTACGTGGAAGTCTGCTCCGGTGGATGTGGGCGCTTCGAGATCGGCTTCGTACCAGATGCCCGGCACGCTGTGAGTGAGGTGCATGTCATTTGAGAGGAGCGGCTTGCCGGTGGCGGTGTGGGCTCCGGAGACGGTCCAGTTGTTGGAGCCTGCCCGGCAGCCGTCACAGGTGGGTGTCTTGAGGATTTGTTGGAGGGCGAGGAGGTCGTTTGTCGAAGTGCCCGGATTGGTGGGTTTGATGAGTTTGGTTTGGGACTCGTCGAGGGGGATGTCGGGGATGTTTTCCTGGGGGGCGGTGAGGTCAATGGGAGGCTGGGCGGGAGGGTGGTCGCGCCAGGAGCCCACGGGGTAGAGGTCGGCCAGGAGCTCGGGTGGGAGTTTGGCAGAGAGAGCTTCGCGGTTGAGCTTTTGCGGGAAGCTGGTGGTGAGGTCCTGGAAGAGGACGATGCCAACGGTGATGGTGTCGCGGGGTGTCCAGGGGGCGGGTTGGTAGCCGAGGAGGCGGAACTCGATGGGGAGATGTGCGCGCTGAGCTTCCATGGAGGCGTTTACGCCGCGGGCGTAGAGCTCGAGCCAGCGCATCTGCTCGGGTGGGAAGACGGCGAAGGCGCGGTCGGCAGCTGCGCGGATTTGCAGGGTGCGTTGGATGCGGTCGTGGGGGATCAGCTTGGAGCCGAAGACCTCGGCCATGTTGCCGGAGACGTAGCGGCGAAGAGAGTCCATCTGCCAGAGGCGGTCTTGAGCCGTGACGTAGCCCTGGGCGATGATGAGGTCGTCGAGAGAAGCGGCGCGGATGTGAGGGATGCCGTGGGCGTCACGCTGGACGGTGACTGGGGCGGAGAGGCCATCGATGGAGAGAGTGCCGTCAAGCTGCGGGAGAGAGTCGCGCATGGCCTTTTGGGCCCAGTGGTGCGCTGCGAAGAAGGCGATCGTTGTGAAGACAAGAAAAAACAGGATGAGACCTGCGCCTATTTTTATGAAGAGCGGAACGCGACTACGGCGCGGGGAAGGGTTGACGAATGTTTCGTCTGTTGTGCGGTGAAGAAGGCGGGCTGGTTCGGAGGCTTCGGGCTCGTAGTGACTCATTCGCTGATCTAAAGGATAAATGCAGGGCTAACGATGATGTGATTGCTGGGTTTGCTGGCTGTGCTGATAGTTTTGACGGCAGCGGGAGTGGTTTTGTTTTACTGGGGGTGTAGCAGCGAAGGAGGGTCGGACGGATGTCTGTGATTAAGAGCCTTCACTCATTGGAGACGGTGATTTTGCTGCTGCTGGTTTTGGTGGCGGTGTTCGCTGTGGTCGCGCACAAGTTGAAGGTGCCATATCCGATTGTTCTGGTGCTGGCGGGGTTGGCGATCAGTTTTGTTCCACATATGCCTCGGATACCACTGGAGCCTAGCCTGGTATTTTTGATCTTTTTGCCGCCGCTGCTGTATTCGTCAGCGTGGTCGACGTCGTGGAGGGAGTTTCGGCGAAACCTTGGGGTGATTGGGCTGCTGGCTGTTGGGCTGGTGGGTTTTACGGTGTGGGGCGTGGCGGAGTTTTCGGATCACTTTATTTCGGCGTTGGATTGGAAGGCTGGATTTTTGCTGGGGGCTGTGGTCTCTACCACGGATGCGATTGCGGCGACTTCGATTGCGAAATCGGTTGGGCTGCCAAGGCGCATCGTCGACATCCTTGAGGGCGAGAGCCTGATGAATGATGCGACGGGTCTGCTGGCCCTGGAGATTGGACTGAGCATCATTGTGCGGGGACAGACGCCGACCGTGGCGGAAGATCTGACGCGGCTGTTGTACCTGGTGGTGGGGGGCATTGGAATCGGGTTGGTGATCGGGATCGTCGTGAGCTGGATCGAAAGATTCGTCGACGATGGGCCGGTGGAGCTGGTTGTGAGTGTGGTTGTTCCGTACGCGGCGTATCTGGCTGGTGAGGAGATACGGGCGTCGGGAGTATTGGCGGTGGTGGCGTGCGGGCTCTATATGAGCAGGCAGAGCGCGACGTTCTTTTCGCCTTCTGTGCGGATTCAGGTGGTTGGGGCATGGAACGCGCTGACGTTTGTGCTGAATGGAATTGTGTTTGTGCTGATTGGTCTGCAGTTGCCTTACGTGATGGCGGCTATTCACGGCGAGTATGGCTTGCCGACCTTGTTGGAGTATGGTGCGATCTTCAGCGTGGTGCTGATTATGCTGCGGATGGTGTGGGTGTATCCGGCGACAAAGATTGCGGGATACGTGAGATGGAAGAAGGGACAAACAGAAGAGCCACTGAACTCGCGCGAGAGCTTTGTGATTGGGTGGACGGGGATGCGCGGGGTGCTGGCGCTGGCGGCGGCGATCTCTGTGCCGGAGACGCTGCCGAATGGACAGCAGTTTGGGCCGCGGAACCTGATTGTGTTTCTTGCATTCTGCGTGATTCTGGTGACGTTGGTGCTCCAGGGTCTATCGCTGCCGTCGCTGATACGGGCGCTCGGATTAGCCGGCGAGAAGAAGGGCATGGAGCCGGAAGAGCGGTATGCGCGGAAGAGGGCTCTAACGGAAGCGCTTGAGTTTCTTAAGGAGAAGAGGGCAGAAAGCGGCGATGAACTTGCGCATGCGTACGATGATCTGATCAATAAGTATGAACATCGATTGGCAGGCATCGATGAGAAGGTCGCGCCGCAGGAGAGACGCAAGAAGAAGATGTACCGGCAGATTCTGGCGGTGGCGGAAGAGGCGGTACAGGCAGAGAGGCGAACGGTCATCCGATTACGCGATGAAGGGCTGATTGGCGATGACGTGCTGCGAGTGATGGAACGAGAGATGGACCTGGAAGCGAGCCGATACCAGGTGACAGGGATGTCTCTGTAGTGATTCTGTCGGGATCAGGCTTTGGATTAGTTCGACCTTGACTCTGCTTCTTAAATACAAAGCCCCATCATCTCTTTGAGGTGGTGGGGCTTTTTTCGATCTCTCTCCTTTAGGTTCTCGGCGAAAACGACACGATAACCGAGACGAAGATCACTCCAAAAATGATTACCAGCAGCGGCCACCACCGATCCAACCAAGAGGCCGATTCACTCGACGAACTCATCGCAACATCCTCCTTCTTCAAAGATACCAGCCCTTTGTTGCGATTTTTTTTGAGTTGGTCTGGTGACTCGTGTTCCGGCTGATTCATAGTTGGGCGGGTAAAAGACTGGCATAGTCGTTATCGCGGCGGGGCAGGGTGAAAATGATGACGAGAGTGAGCAGAAAGAGGATGGGTAGAGCGCAGAGGCTGCCTTCGGGGCCAGTCGCTCCTCCGCTGAGCAGTGGCCTGCCAACGGGATGAGTGGCGAGGAGGTGATAGCGGAAGCTGGCGCCACTGTCGGCTACGCCATAGAGGAAAGACTGAGCCCAGTCCCATGTAGTGTGGAGGCCAATTGCCCACCAAAGTGATCCGGTACGCCAAAGGCTGAGACAGAAGACCAGAGAGGCCAGACCTGCGCAGATTAGGCCGATGGGGCTTTCGCCTGGGTTGGAGCCGTGGACCAAGCCAAAGCCGAAAGAGACGAGAATAGCGGCAGTCCAAAAACCGAGAGCGCGGCTGTTCGTGGTCTGCTTGAAGATGCTTCGATAAAGACCGGCGAAGCCACGGGAGAGAGTGTACTGCAGATAACCGCGGAAGAAGAATTCCTCAAAGAGAGCGATGGCGAGGAAGCCGGGAATCCAGGCAGCAGCGTAACGGAGAACGTCGCCACCAAAGAGCAGGCGACCGTCGATAACAAGCAGGCCGGTTTTGACGAGCAGGAGAACAAGCAAGGAGAGAAAAAAGACTCCCCATAGAGCACCTGCGAGGAACCGTGGAAGCTTGCTCTGGCCGCCAAGGCCATAGACGGAGATGGGACGGTGCTCGATCTTCGACATAATCCAGGTGACGAGGCATGTGACGAGTAAGGCTAGGGTTTCGGAGAGAAAGACAGGGGTAGGAGTGGGCTCGTTTTCGAGAGCGTGTGGTGCTATGAGATGAGTTTTGTGGACGAGGGCGTTGAGTGCGGGAAAGAAGATACTGAAGAGTGTAATGGCGATGAGGAGGCTCCAGCCAGCTCGGAGGCCGTCTCTGCCAATGAAGATGTTGTGGATTCTGGAAGCAGGTGGCGGAGCCTGATTTGTGACGACGGGATTGGGGTCTGGAGTGTTTGCTGTGGTGAAGTCGGTCAAGTTGGGCTCCTCGTGATAGGAGTTTATACGTCGGTCAGCGATTTACGGTTCATTGAAAAGGCAGATTAGCGAGGGCGTTTTGACAGGAGTTGTGGTGCAGCTATTCTAGAGATTCGCGCTTGAGGCTTGGCGTTTTCTTTGAGATGGGGGACTTACTGAGTGGAATGCCGAATTTTTTATCACGATAAATGTTTCGATGGTGCTTGCTCGGCCTCGTTGTTTACGCGGTTTCACCGCGAGTGCGTGAAGACGGCGGACAGCTTTTCGTATCACGGATTGGTGCATAGGGCCGGAGCCCTGTTCGATGAGCGGGATTTTATCGACGTCAGCAACGGGGATGAGAATGCCATTGTCGACTTCAAGTATTCGGCTTCGCCAAAAGTGACGTGGTGGTTCGATCATCATCAGAGCGCATTTTTGACGCCTGCGGATCAGGCGGATTTTGAGGCTGGACAAGCCGATGGCTCGCAACGGATGCGGAAGTTCTTCAACCCGAACTATGTTTCTTGCACCAGCCTGATTGCCGATATAGCGCAAGTCAATTTTGGGTTCAACACTGCGCCATTGCTGGATTTGATCAATTGGGCCGACATTGTCGATGGCGCGAGATATGAGAGTGCGAAGGCAGCTGTAGAGATGGCTGCCCCAGCGATGAAGTTGACGATGGTGATTGAAAGCGCTTCTGATGATTCTCTGGTGAAGAAGTTGATTCCGTTGCTGACGGAGATGCCGCTGCAGTCGGTTCTGGATCAGGGTTTTGTGCAGGAGCTGTTGGGGCCATTGATGGAGCGGCACTGGGCTGGGCTTGATCTGATCAAGTCGAGGGCTTCGGTGGACAAGGGTGTGATTACGTTTGATATTACAGACCAGCCCACGGAGGGGTACAACAAGTTCATCCCGTACTACTTGTTTCCCGAAGGGACTTACAACGTTGGGCTGAGCAAGTCGTCGTTCCGTACGAAGGTGGCTGTAGGGACGAATCCCTGGACTCATTTGACGACGGACAAGCTGGTGAATTTGGCCGCGATCTGTGAGCGGTATGGTGGCGGTGGTCATGCTCGCGTAGGGGCGGTAAGCTTCCCTCCAGACCGCGAGGATGAGGCACGAAAGGCAGCAGCAGAGATTGCGGCGGAGTTGCGAAGCAAATATACAGAGGGATGATCAACCCATGTTTCAGTAGCGGGCGCTGACAGAGAAGGGAGGCTTACGATGGATCCTCTTTTTTGGATGGTGATTCTAGCTGTATCTATTTTGTTACTTTTTATTGTCGCGGTGACTTTGGGCAAGATCAAACGAGGGAGATCTTCGGAAGAGGCGGAGGAAGTGCGGCAGATAAAGTCGCGGGTGAGCGGCGAGGATGATTAGATAGAAAATTCTGGCCACAGATTTCGCGGATGCTGCGAACAGAAATTACCTGTTCGCGCGGGCTGCGAGACCTGTGGCCACGGCGTTTTTAAGTCTTGATTCTGGTGAATAACGAGAGCTTGCTCAAGTCGTTGAAGATGACCATGACGGCGAAGACCAGGATGCAGACGAAGGCCACCTGATAGATGCGCTCTTTGAGCTGCTGGTTGAGATCGCGTCCCATGATGGTTTCGACGAGGAGGAAAAGAATCATTCCGCCGTCGAGGATGGGGATCGGCAAGAGGTTGAAGATGCCGAGGTTCAGCGAGATGTATGCCATCAGGCCGACGAGAGGCATCCAGCCGGGCATGCCAACCGCTTGATGGATCTGCTGGCCGATACCGATGGGGCCGGAGAGGCTACGGACCGAGACCTGACGGGTAAACATGCGCTTGAGGACTTCGACGATTAGAAGAGAGCCCTTCTTGTTGAACTCCCAGGATGAAACGACGGCTTTGCCGAAGGGCAGGCGCTCCACCTTGACCGGGGGGGGGACGTATTTGAAGCCGAGGCGATAATCCTTGACGCCGTCACCCCGGTCAGCGAGTTCGGGTGTGATCTGCATCGGGATGGTCTGGCCGTTGCGGAGGATCTCAAGAGAGGCGGGCTTGCCGGCCTGGTCCTGCAGATAGGCGAGAAGGGCGGGCACGGAGTGGAGCTGCAGGCCGTCGATGGAGGCGATGAGGTCCTTCGGCTGAAGACCTGCGCGGATGGCAGGCATATTGGGCTCAAGGGACTCGACCTGAACGGGCGTCGTCTGTTCCTTAGGGATGAGGCCTAGTTTGTCGAGGGAGAAGTTCTCGGGGCCGCCCTTGGACTCGACGAAGATCTTGGTGTCGGTGCGCTGGCCGTCGTGAATGTAGGAGAAGGGGATGGTCTGGTTGATGTTGAGCAGGGAGCGGATGGCGACCTGATCCCAGGTGGGGTTCTCGACGTTGTCGTAGTGGACTATGAGATCGCCGGAGCGGATGCCGGTCTTGGCGGCTTCGGTGTTGGCGGCGACGTAGTCGGTGTGGGCTGGGCCGCTGATGTACTCCTGCACCTCGTTATGGAGCATGGAGACGCCAGTCATGAGGGCGATGGCGAGGATGAAATTTGCGAAGGGGCCGGCCAGGGCTACGAGGATGCGCTGCCAGCGGGGGTGGGCGTTGAACTCGCCGGGGTCGCCGGTGGGGGCTTCGCCGGGGTTGTCGCCAGCCATCTTGACGTAGCCGCCGAGGGGTAGCAGGGAGAGGCGGTAGTCAGTATCGCCGCGGCGGAAGCCGAAGAGGCGCTTGCCGAAGCCGATGGAGAAGACTTCAACGCGGATGCCACAGAGCTTGGCTACGGCGAAGTGGCCGAACTCGTGTACCAGAACCATGATGCCAAGGACGATGGCAAGCTGGAAGATTGTCGACATGAGAGAAGTGGGGACCTCGTACTTGGTGGCTGTGCAGGGCTATCGTAAAACGCCGGCGGGTTGGCGGGCAATCACTTCGCGCGCAGTTTGACGCGCGGCAAGATCTGCTTCAAGCACTTCAGAAATAGACGTTGGTCGTGAGCCCGAAGTTAGCGTCAGCACTTGTTCGATTGTACGCGGAATTCCCAGGAAGGGGATACTCCCTTCGAGGAAGGCGGCGACTGCGATCTCGTCGGCGGCGTTGAGGGCTATGCAGGCTTTTCCGCCAGCTTCAGCGGCTTCATAGGCGAGGCGAAGGCAGGGAAAGCGGTTGAGGTCCGGGGCGGAAAAGTCTAATTGGCTCAGTGTTTTGAGGTTGAAGGTGAGGTCTACCTTGCCGTCGACGGGGACGCGCTCGGGGTAAGCGAGGGCGTAGAGGATGGGGAGGCGCATGTCGGTGACGGAGATTTGGGCGAGGATGCTGCCGTCGACAAACTCGACCAGGGAGTGGACGGTGGACTGGGGGTGGATGGTGGTTTGGACCCGGGCCGGGGGGAGGTTGAAGAGGCGGCAGGCCTCGATGACCTCGAAGCCCTTGTTCATCATGGTGGCGGAGTCGATGGTGATGCGTTGGCCCATGACCCAGGTGGGGTGTTTGAGGGCCTGGGCGGGGGTAATGTGGTCGAAGTCGGCCAAGGGGGTGTTACGGAAGGGGCCACCGGAGGCGGTCAGCCAGACCTGCTGGACCTCGGCTGGGGTTCCGCCGCGCATGCACTGGTGGACGGCGTTGTGCTCGGAGTCGATGGGGAGGAGGGCTACGTTGTGCTCCTTCGCGGCGGCGATGATGAGCTCGCCCGCGGCTACGAGGCACTCCTTGTTGGCCAGGCCGATGGTCTTGCCGGCCTTGACGGCAGCGTAGGTGGCCTCGAGTCCGGCTACGCCGACGATGGCGGAGACTACGAAGTCTACTTCGGGCAGGGTGGCGACGTAGACGCTGCCTGCGGTTCCGTGGACTACTTCGATGCCGGTGATGCTTTCGGCTTTGAGGCGGGCGCTAAGGGATGCGGCTAGCTCCTCGGTGGCCATCGAGATGACCTTAGGGCTCCAACGCGCGCATTGGGCGAAGGCTGCGTCGAGGTTGCGTCCGGCGGCCAGAGAGATGACCTGATAGCGGTCGGGGAAGGACTCGCAGATGGAGAGCGTGCTGTTGCCGATGGAGCCGGTGGAGCCAAGGATCGCTAACTTTTTCACGAGCTTTATTTTCTCAGGAACGTTATTTCGCCGGGGGTACCCCCCTGTATATGGGGGTATTTTGGGCGTAAGTTATTTGTTTACAATAACCTATGGGACTATAGTGTCGCTAAAATATTCTATCTAAATGGGTTACGGCTAAAATATTGCATCGAAACGGTTTATGGAGCATACCGTTAGGGCCCCGGGTTTTGTCCCGAGGCCCTTTTTTGCTTCTGTTTCTATTATAGCTGGTTTGGTAAAACTCTTTTGCAACGTGATTCGCCTTGAATGACAAGGGTTTTGTGCGTTTTTGGGCTTGACACGTTTTTAGTGACGATCGTGCATGAGATGGTCTACGCCGCGGTCGTAGCCAGCACGGAATGCTTCACGATAGGTGTCACGATCGCGTCCTGACACGTGTGGATGCCGATACTCGTCACGGTTGTTTACGTCGGGCCTGCGGTGATTTTCGTAGTCCTTGCGGGCACCTTCGATGCCATCGTGATAGCCCTGGCGGCCTACCTCCTGGTATTCGGAGGGAGGAACGTCCCAGCCGCTTTCGGCACGATATTCGCGGGGCGGAGGGCCTTGCGCGAGGATGACGTTGGATCCACAGACCGTGGTGGCAAGGGCGAGTACAGCAACTGCACCGCTTTTGAACTTCATTTAGTCCTCCTTGGGACGAATTGCTCCCGTTTTAGGCCGATTTGTAGACCAATCGGTTCTGGAGGGTTGGATGCGGATAGCGGTTGTAATTGTTGTGGGTGGAACGCGTTAGTGGGGGATTTCCTTTTGTGTTGGTGTGGAATTGGTTGCCTGTGAAGGATGATTTTTTATGGCCAGGGTGTGGGGGTTTGATGGACTGCGCTCAGGCCGCGATGACGACGTAAAACAAGCAACGGCAAGAGCAAAGGCAATAGATCAGTCGCTTCGGCTTCGCCTTTACTCCGGCCTTCGGCAGAGCGGTAGCCGCTTCGCGGCGGTGATTAGACGCGGGGCTGAAGCCCCGCTCTACCTAGAAGCGGCTGCAAATCACGAAGGGATGCGGGTTGGTTCTGTGTGCCCAAGCTTTGCGCGATCAGGCGTGCTCAGGATGGGCAGTCGGGATTTGTGGTGAGTTGAGGAAGGCGGTCGTGCTGCGCACGATGCCCACTCATGCGATGAGACTGCATGAATGGGGCACCCGTCAGAGGCCCTCGGATCGCTTCGCTCTTTGGTTTACCCGGCAAGATGTTCCTCTATGTGTTTTGCGAGCAAGAAGGGTCATGGTTCTGCCTTTGAAGTCGGTGCCTGCCAATAACCGAGAAAGCCGTCCGCGTCGGAAAAGCGGCCTTTGAAGAGCACTTCCAATTCAACTACACCGACACCGACGACTCGAGTTCCGTCAAGAACGCGGCATTCAACCCGAAAATGGCCGGCACGATGTTGAGAAACAAACCGAGAGATGTGTTCCAGCATCTGCTTGCTTTGGCTGTCTGAAATAGCTCCTGGCGCTTTCTTCTGAAGCCTGTCGAGATATTTGCGAGCTTCGAGATCGCGTTCGGCGCGCTCGAGGGGGAGATCAAGGTAGAAGTTTACCGATTCCCGTTCCCGATCGAAGCCGCCTCCGGATACGTTGACTACCGATGGCACCTCTTTGCGGGTGCCATCCGCGGAGATTTGGTAAGCGGTTGTTACCACTTTCAGACCATAACGGAACTCGTCTGGCTTGTCCGGGAATGGTCGGGCGGACACACGGCATCTGATTTCGATGAATCCCAGGTTGCTGACCTGGGCGAGTCCGGCGGAGGACAAGTCCAGAATGCTCAACTTTGCGATTTCGCATGACGCTGGCTGGTCGCCGGCGAATGCGATGTTGGTCAGGAGCAGGACTGGAGCCAGCATCAGGTATCGCAATCGACGGTCTCCGAAGAAGGCGCAATGATCCCAATGAAGAACCTATGCTACGTCGCTCGTCGATGGCTGGCAATAAAAAAGAAGTAGTCGCGAGCGTTAATTCATCAATAAGCAATGAAGAAAACAAGCAAAAGCTAATAGAGGGTCCTTCCCCTTCCCCTTCGACAAGCTCAGGGTCAGGATGACGACATAAGAAATTGTTCAGGATGACGACATACATGCATCGACATACGTACATCGTTCAGGATGACGATGTAACACGAGCAACTGCAAGGTGTCTTGAACCGCTATTTTGTGGGTGCGAAGAAGGTGTAGGTTGCCGTATAGGGTACTCGCGATATCGATCCTACGTGCTCGGTGTTGCAGACTTCGTTGGTGATGAGACCGCCTTTGGTCTCGGATCGCTGGATGTAGCTGACCTGAGTGAGTACACCGTTTCCGCCGGGGTCAGTTGCCTTCAATAGAAGATGTGGGATGTTGCCTGCGGTTGGTGATGGCACGTTGGATATTACTTTGCCGTGCACGGAGCTGCCATCGCGATGGTTCCATACGGGGCCGGCTCCGTGGGTGCCGGCTGTGACTTCATTGACGTAGAGCTGGGCTTCGGGGGCGACGAATACCCACTTTGGGGCGGAGTCCTGCTGCTCGCAGCGGTAGATTTGAACGCCGCGGCCTGTGGCTTTGAGCACCTCGTGCTGGCCGGCGGGAATGTCAATCGATTGTCCATGCGCTGCAAGCGAGAGGCATAAAGAGAGCGCGGCAGTCAGAGTGAGTCTGATCATGCCGCGTAGTCTAGCGTTGTTGCTGTCGGTTTGTCGCGCTATGTCTCGCTAAAAGCGGCCAAGGCCTAGTGAGTCCTTGAGGATGAGGGCGAACCATAGGATTGGTGCTGCGAGGAGTAGTGCGTCGATACGGTCTAGGATGCCGCCGTGGCCGGGGAGCATGGTGCCGGAGTCTTTGACGCCTGCGCCGCGTTTGATGGCGGACTCGAGGAGATCGCCGAGCTGGGCGGCGATATTGAGGATGGCCGCGAGGATGAGGGTCTGCCAGACGGGCTCGGTGATGTGGAGGATGAGATTGCCGCGAGCGGTGAGGGCGATGCCGATCCAAACGACGAGGGCAGCGGCGAGGACGCTGCCGATGATGGAGGCTATGGAGCCTGCCCAGGTTTTGCCGGGGCTGAGGCGAGGAGCGAGCTTGTGTTTGCCGAAGGCTCGGCCGATGTAGAGGGCGGCGATGTCTCCGGCCCAGACGCAGACCATGAGGAAGACGACGAGGGCGGGGCCGTCCTCTTTTTTCCAGAGGAGGGGGATAAGGGTGAGGGGGTAGGCGATCCAGATGAGGCCGAAGAGGCCTTCGGCGGTGTTGGGCAGAACCTGGGCGAGAGGCGAGCGGAAGCCGTTCCAGGCGAAGAGCGCGAGTGTGAGAGCGCTGAGGACGGGAAGCTGGCCTTCGACGGGGAAGCCGGGCAGGGTGACGACGAAGGCGAGGACGGTGCCGAGGGCCATCCACCAGAGCGGGATACGGAGCTTGTCTCCGTTGGTTTCGGTGCCGACGGCGGCGAGCTGGACGTACTCGTAGGTGGCGAGCACGGCTACGATGGCCGCGGCGAGAGTGATCATCCAGAGCTGGCCAAAGAAGATGAGGGCGAGGACGGCAAGGATGAGGATGGTGGCGGTGAGGATTCGTTTCATGTGCTCTGGTTGAGAATACATTGCGGGTGGCCATCGCGCTTCAACTGCACAGAGAAGCGCCACCCTGGCGACGATGTCGCGTCACGAGGATGGCGCGTCGGGACTGCGCGGCGATTAGCCGCCTGTGCACTGGGAGAGGGGAATGTGGTTTGCCTCGCAGAAGGCATCCTGCGAGGCTTTCATATTTGCCAATGCGTTTTCGTGCAAGTGGTACATGATGAGGCCGCCTGCGACGGCTGCGCCGACAAAGGCGCCGGTGACGATCAGCGCAGTTCTGGCGGAGTGGTATTTGGGGACGGTGGTGAGGTCAGCGGTCTCATCCGGAGAGAGTGACTGGTCGGCAACGACTTTGACTCGGCTTACAAGGTTGGTTTCCGAGATAGAAACCCAACGTGCTAAGACCTGGTCCTTTCCCGTAACATTTATGGGCGAGGTAATGGTCCAGAGAGCGATGTTGGATTTGGGGTCGAGGATGGTGAGCTGAAAGGCCGGGCTGGTGACGGAGTAGACGCCGCCGCGATTGCCGCTGACCTCAGTAATGGGAGCGATGCCTTTAAGCTGGAAGACGAGATCGGCCTGATCTGGTGAGTTGACGAGCTTGTAGCGGCCCCAAGTCTGCAGCGCAGCGTAGATATCGTTGTAGGCTGTGGTTGCGTCGATGGGGAAGTTTGGGTCGGAGCCGGAGTTGGTGAGGAAGATGGTCTGGGCTTGCTGGATTTGGGACGGGACGTGAGCGGCTGGGGTGGTTTGTTGGGCTCGGACGGTTTGAACCGTAAAGAAAGCCAAGGCAAGGATGAAGCAAAGGAACTTACGCAACAGGGCGGTCATACGACACCTCTTTGGTTATGTAAACCATAACAAACAGAGGAGTTGCGGAGATCTCAATTTTTTCGCGCAGACTTGGGCGGTAATCGCCGTTCGTTTCATTTGGTTTCGAGCAGGATGGGTTTAGAGGGGAAGGGCGACCGCGGATGTTCGCGGAGATACACGGATGAAAGAGGCGGTTCGCGCGTATCGCGAATACTTCACCCTTCGCAAAAGCGCGAAGGATGGGGCACCCGGCATGGCAAATTGTGAATAGATTGTGACGACGCGTGTCCGCTGCTTTGGAAGATTCAGAATTCAAACGTGATACCTGATGCCCCTGGATCATTGGGGCAGCCGGTTGCCAAGGAAGCGCTACTCCATCTATATTCACTGCGCCATCAGAAGCAACGAAACGGTTCGATGGCTTGGTTTTTCTCATAACGTAGACAGGTGAACCGTTTCCCAACATACTCGCGCAAAATTTCAAATCTGCCATGGGGTGCGATCACTCCAGGTACGTGGCTCGGATGAGAACGCCCTTTGGCCCATCCATTCACTCCTTCTGCTGACGAAATATCTGCAAGTCCGTATTCAGGTTTGGCAGATGGGGTCGAGGAAACAGGAGTAACGCTATGCAATTGACATCAGAACAACGCGATCAGATCGCGAACGAAGTGAAGAATTTCGCATCGCACCTTCACCTGAGCAATGACCAGAAAGAGAAACTGCAAAATGCGTTTCAGGATGCTCGCGGAAAACTGGGCGATTACATGAAGGAGCATCCAAACGTGACGAAGGCTGATATAGCCAAAGAACTCTCGGCACGCCGCGACCAGATTCGCCAGCATGCCGTGAGCTTCTTCAATGCAGATCAACTTAAGATGTGGGACGCCGAGATCGCCAAGGCCAAGGATTTTCTTGGCCAGCACATGGCATAGGTAAACCCTCTCTCAACCGCCCGGTGGCGATGACGCTTGATCGCCATCGGGCACTTCTATTTAGGGGGACAGTCCTAGCGGCGGGTGAGTTCGCGGGGTGGGGTTAGCTCGGTGGCGATCTCGGTTTCGAGTTCGGAGACAGGCTGGAGGGTGTCGATCTTCTCGTCGGAGTTTTCGTTGAGGCCACCGTAGCGGCGGTCGCGGCGCTGGTAGTCGGCGATGGCTTCGAGGAGGTGGATACCGCGGAAGTCGGGCCAGAGGCGATCGGTGATGAAGATTTCGGAGTAGGCGATCTGCCAGAGGAGGAAGTTGGAGATGCGCTGCTCGCCGGAGGTGCGGATGATGAGGTCGGGGTCGGGCATGTGCGCGGTGTAAAGGGCGCGGGAGATGGTGGACTCTTCAAGCGAGTCGAGGGCGCCGGCGCCGAGGAGGTCTTCGACGGAGCAGCCGCGGGTGTGGGCTTCGGTGGTGAGGTCGGTGAGGATGCGGCGGACGGCGTCGACGATCTCGGTGCGGGCGCCGTAGTTGAGCGCGAGGGTGAGGGTGGTGCCGGTGTTTTTGGCTGTCGACTCCATGGCCCACTGCATGGTTTCCTGGACCTCAGAGGGGAGGTCGTTGGTGCGGCCGATGTAGGCCATGCGGACGTTGTTGTCGTTCATGCGCTTGACGTTGCCGATGAGGTAGGACTTGAGCAGCTTCATGAGGAAGCTGACCTCGGACTGGGGGCGGCGGAGGTTGTTTTCGAGCGAGAAGGCGTAGAGGGTGAGCCAGGGAAGGTTGATGCGCGAGGCGGTCTCGACGACGTACTGGACGGATTCGGCGCCCTGCTGGTGGCCGAGGAAGCGTTTGAGCGCGCGTTTTCCGGCCCAACGGCCATTGCCGTCCATGATGATGGCGACGTGCTGGGGGATACGGGCGGGATCTAGCAGCCGGTAAAGGCTCTGCTCCTCGGGGGAGAGCTCGTGAACGCGGCTGGGATTTGATGCAGGCAAAGCAACCCTCTCAAACATTGACGCTAGCACACCGATGGGGGGCATGCAATGAACGTCTCTTGACACAGACCAGCGTACAGTTTCGGCGGCTGTGGATGTTTTATCGGCGGGATGGTTCCGGATCGCTTTTGGCGTCCCAATCTGCTAATTACGGGAGGTTTAGTGTTTGTTCGAATTTGCCAGCGGGGCAGCGAAGGGCGGAGAGGAGAGTGCAACGATGTCGTTGCACTCTCCGTGGAGATCGGGACTCAGTGACGCGCGGCGATGTTCAGGCCGTGCGGCGGCGTCCGGCGGCCAACTCGCGGACGTGGTTGAGGAAGATGGAGCGTTGAAGGGCGTCGAGCTGCGAGGTGTAGGCCGCGATCTCGGCGAGGAAGGGGTCGGTCATGAGAACGGCCGTCTCGTCTCGGTGGCGGGTGGTGGCGTCGCGCAGCAGGGTGGAGATGTCGACCTGCAGAGCCTTGGCGAGCCGATCGAGCGAGGAGAGCGTGGGCATGGCTTTGCCGTTCTCGATCTTCGAGATGTAGGTGCGGGGCACGTTCATGCGGGCGGCCAGTTGACGCTGCGAGAGGTTGCGGACGTGCCGCAGATCGCGCACGGCTGTGGCTACCTGGAGGCCGTCGTTGGGTTCTGTTGTCTGGGATACGAGAGCCAAGGGTGCCGGAGCCGGTTCCGGCTCTTCGACCTCGAGGCATTTGTGGCAGCGGCGGCACAGCGCATTCGCTGTCCGGAACTGCACCAGGCTGCAGTGGTCGCAACGTAAGACCTCACGCTGTTCGACGGGTGCCATCATGGTTGCCATAAGTTGTATGTTGCGGACGGACCCAGAGCAAGGACCGCATCACATGTCCGATAACGGAACGTGTGATGTGCCTAGAGTGACACTGGGGTTACTGTTGAGTCAAGAGGAATCCCAGTGATTATTAGTAAAATGCCTAGAAAAACCGGAGAGGAACCAAAGTAGTCACTGCAGGGAGTAGGGAATAGGGTGTAGGGAGTAGAAAACATTTTTGGGGGATGCATGGCTGAAGGGTTTGGGCGGGAGCGGGCGTTGGAGTTGTTGCAGGAGTGGACGAAGGGCGAGTCGCTGAGGAAGCATGGGATGGCGGTGTCGGTTTGTACCGAGGCCTATGGGAGGATGGAGGCGGCTCGGCTTGGGTTGGTGGGCGCGGAGGCGGATGCTTTTGTCGAGCCTTATGCTTGTGCGGGTTTGTTGCATGACATGGACTATGAGCGGCATCCTTCGCTTGAGGAACATCCGTTTGTTGGGGTGGGGCATCTGCGGGAGCTTGGGTGGCCGGAGACGGTGCTGCAGGCGATTCTGGCTCATGCGGATTACTCGGGTGTGGCGCGGGCGTCGCATCTGGAGAAGGCGCTGTTTGCCTGCGATGAGCTTGCGGGGTTTTTGACGGCTTGCGCGCTGGTGAAGCCGACGAAGTCGATCATGGATGTGGAGGTGGCTGGGGTGAAAAAGAAGATGAAGGACAAGGCTTTTGCGCGGGCGGTGAAGCGGGAGGATATTACCGGTGGGGCGGAGTTGCTTGGGGTTCCGCTGGAGGAGCATTTGGGGGTTTGTTTGGGGGCGATGCAGGAGAAAGCGACGTGGCTGGGATTGGCTGGAGATCCTGCGAGTCAAACTGTCTAGCTTTGGAGTAACAGGAGCCGAACCCTACCGTTCATTAAGGTCTACATCAAAGTGAACTGCCAAGTAGAGTAGAAGCGCCGTTATAACTGCGGCACCGATCCTGATAACTAACCTGAACGACGGACGTGCCTCATTGCCGGATAAGTTGTTTTGCGCGGGATTCAAAGGATCATACCGAATTACGATCTGATGGCCGGCTTCCAGCGAGTCCGAACGTCTGAATTCGTCAACGAAGAGTTCACCATTCACCGTATAGCTAAAGCTAACCAAGAAAAAACTATTATCTTGAAGGTCTTCTGAAGGGAGATCACGTAACCGAGCATAGTGATATGTGCTGGAGATAACAGTTGCCGTAACCTCCTCCCAAGTGCTTGATCGAAATAAAGACTTGCTGAAAGATTCCGCTGTTCTACTAAAGCGCTCCGTCATGAAGAGATGGCCTCTGTACTCGAGATTCTTCTTACACCATATTCGGCAAGGGCAGCATTTGTTTCCTGGATACTTCTGGGTAGATTCACGGGGCGGGTGGCGTCTTCGATGACTATGGTTTCGAAGCCTAGGGCTTTGCCGTCGATGGCGGAGTAGCGGACGCAGAAGTCGTAGGCGAGGCCACAGAGGAAGAGGCGGTGGAGGTTGCGCTCGCGTAGATAGCCAGCGAGGCCGGTGGGGGTGCGGTGGTCGTTTTCGAGGAAGGCGGAGTAGCTGTCGATGTGGCGGCGGAAGCCTTTGCGGAGGATGAGTTCGGCGTGGGGGATTGAGAGGGCTGGGTGGAAGGCTGCGCCTTGGGTGTGCTGGACGCAGTGGTCGGGCCAGAGGGTTTGGGGGCCGTAGGGGGCTTCGATGGTCTCGTAGGGTTTGGTGTTTGCGTGGGTTGATGCGAAGGAGATGTGTTGGGTGGGGTGCCAGTCCTGGGTGAGGATGACGTGGTCGAACTTTTGCGCGAGGGCGTTGATGGTGGGGATGATGGCGTCGCCGTCGGTGACGGCTAAGGCTCCGCCGGGGCAGAAGTCGTTTTGGACGTCGATGACTAGGAGGGCGTCGGTGGGTTGGGGGGTGTGCATCTTGCTTTGATGGTAGTGCAAAAGCGGTCGTGCTTTCGCACGATGCCCACTCATGCGGTAAGACTGCATGAATGGGGCACCCGGCACCCGGTTTGTTATGGGGATACGGCAGGGTTACTGCTTCATGGTGGATTGGATTGTGCCGATTTTGACGTCGGGATGTTTGCAGGTGTTATCGACGCACTTGCCTGTGATCCAGACTTCGCCTTCGCCGAACATGGCACCCTGATAGTTGACGAAGAGTGCTTCGTATTTTTGTTTTTCGATGACGGCGGCGATCTCGGGCGTGATGATGTTGTCGTAGTTTTTGATGAAGGCTTTTGGAGTGTTGATGTAGGTGGGTTTACCGTGAAGCTTGACGTGGATGGGATAGCGGACGAGAGCGGCTACGGCGGAGGGATCGTGTCTGGCTACGGCTTGCTGGAGATCGGTGATGAGCTGGCGAACTTCAGGGTGGGTGTTGTCGCCGATCATGGTGTCGATGGTTTTGTCGACGGTGGGCGGGTCGTTGGATGATTGGGCAGGGCTGCTCTGTGCGAGAGCGTGAGAGAGAAGGAGGCCTGTCAGGATGAGAAGGTGGGTCAGTTGGGTTCGGAGTTTCATATCCGTCTCCCGTGAAGACTTAGACTATTCCTCTCGAAGAAAGGCTACAACGGGTTTGTGCTTAAGTTAGGCAGAGCGTCGAGCGTTATCTGTGACTAAGATGCTATGCTGACGGGTTTTCGTGGATGGTGCGATGGCGGAGGATTCTAGGTTGGAGAGCGCGTTGGTGTCGAAGGTGGATGTGAAGGCGGCGCGGTTTGCGGCGAACCGTGCCGCTATGGTGGCGCTTTTGGGTGGGTTACGGGAGCAGGAGGCGGTGATTCGCGAGGGTGGCGGGGCTAAGGCGGCGGAGGCTCAGCGGGCTAAAGGGCGGCTGACGGTGCGGGAGCGGCTGAAGTTGCTGCTGGACGAGGGTACGGAGCTGATGGAACTGGGGCTCTGGGCGGCGCATGGGATGTATGAGGAGTTTGGTGGCGCTCCGGGGGCTGGGGTGGTGACGGGGCTGGGGAGGGTGAGCGGGCGGCTGTGCATGATCGTCGCGAACGATGCGACGGTGAAGGCGGGGGCGTTTTTTCCGATGACGGCGAAGAAGGTTTTGCGGGCGCAGACGATTGCGCTGGAGAACCGGATTCCTACGCTTTACCTGGTGGACTCGGCTGGGGTGTTTTTGCCGTTGCAGGAGGATGTGTTTCCGGATACGGATGATTTTGGGAGGGTGTTTCGGAATAACGCGGTGATGAGCTCGCTGGGGGTGCCGCAGATTACGGCGATCATGGGGATGTGCGTGGCGGGTGGGGCGTATCTGCCGGTGATGACGGATACGGTGCTGATGACGGAGGGCTCGGGGTTATTTTTGGCGGGACCATCGCTGGTGCAGGCGGCGATTGGGCAGAAGACGGGAGCGGAGGAACTGGGCGGGGCTTCGATGCACTCGGAGATTTCGGGGACGGTGGACTTCAAGGAGCCAAATGATTATTTGTGCCTTGCACGGTTACGTTCTCTTGTGGGGAAGTTGGGCGAGAGGCCGGGTGCGCCCTTTAGCGTGGTGCCGTATGACGGTGCGAAGGATGCTCCTAAGTTTGCGGCAGAGGATTTGTATGGGCTGATTGATCCTGATCCGGCTAAGGCGGCTACGAATGTTTATGACATGCATGAGGTGATCGCTCGGATTGTGGATCGCAGCGAGTTTGATGAGTACAAGGCTGATTTTGGACGGACGGTTCTGTGTGGGTATGCGCGGATTGGTGGGCGGGCCGTGGGGATTGTGGCGAATCAAAAGGTGCATCAGGCTCAGATTGCTCTCGATGGAAGCAAGCGGACGGAGTTTGGCGGGGTGATCTATACGGAGAGTGCGCAGAAGGCGGCGCGGTTCATTATGGATTGCAATCAGAGTTTGGTGCCGCTGATTTTTCTGCATGATGTGAATGGGTTCATGGTGGGGAAGGATGCGGAGTGGAGTGGGATTATTCGCGCGGGGGCGAAGATGGTGTCAGCTGTATCGACTTCAGTGGTGCCGAAGATTACTGTGATTGTGGGTGGGAGTTTTGGGGCCGGGCACTATGCGATGTGTGGAAAGGCTTATGATCCGCGGTTTTTGTTTGCGTGGCCTACGGCGCGGTATGCGGTGATGAGTGGGGCTTCGGCGGCGAATACGCTGGTTGAGGTTCGGGTGAAGCAGATGGAGCGGACTGGGAAGGTGCTGGATGAGGCGGGGAAGAAGGCTATCTACGATGAGATCAAGGCTACTTATGATGCGCAGGCTGATCCGAGATATGGGGCGGCGAGAGGGTGGATCGATGCGATTATTGATCCGGTGGAGACGCGGAGTGTTTTGATGACTGCGCTGGAGGCGGCTAGTTTGAATGCTGAGGTGGCTAGGTTTAATCCGGGGGTTTTACAGACGTGATTTATTGGCTTCGTAAAAATCCGGTCTTAGGTTTAGGTGTTTTGTTGAGTCCACTCTTGCTTTGGATTGGCTTTATCTCGGCTGGATTTGGTCATGGAAATTATATTGCTGCTCGTTTGATTTTCCCTTTTGCTTGTTTGTTTACTGGAACGTATGTTGGAACGGGCGTAGTTGTATTGCTGCTGGCACTTTTGCAATGGCCGGTTTATGGACTTCTAAGCGATTGGTCTTCTCATAAGGTTCGGACAGTAGGGGCTATCTTTATTGCTCACGTTGCGATTTGTTTGTGGCTTTTCACGAAAGGTTCTGAGAGTTTTCGATGAGTAATTTGGTGAAGATTATTGAGTGTCCGCGGGATGCTTGGCAGGGGTTGCCGGTGAAGATGCCGGCGGAGGTGAAGGCGGACTATCTGCGGGTTTTGATTGCGGCGGGGTTCAGGCATATCGATGCGGTGAGCTTTGTTTCGGCGGCGGCGGTGCCGCAGATGGCGGACTCGGAGAAGGTGTTGGAGTATTTTGATCCGCCGGATGATGTGGAGATTATTGGCATTGTTGTGAATGCCAAGGGGGCCGAGCGGGCGATCAAGACGGAGGCGGTGCGGACGCTGGGGTTTCCTTATTCGATCTCGCCGGGGTTTTTGCAGCGGAATCAGAATCAGACGCCGGAGGAGTCGCTGGACGCGCTGGAGGCCGTGGGGACGCTGGCGTATAAGGCCGGGTTGGATGTGGTGGCTTATATCTCGATGGCGTTCGGGAATCCTTATGGGGATGCGTGGAGCATCGATGAGGTGGTGGATGCGTGCGATCTGTTGGTGGACTCGGGTGTGACGCAGATCTCGTTGGCGGATACGGTGGGGGTGGCTACTCCGAAGCTGGTGGCGGATGTGGTGAGCGATGTGATGGCGGTGCATGATGGCATCGAGATTGGGGTGCATCTGCATGCTCGGTATGAGGGGGCGAAAGAGTTGGTGCGCGCGGCGTATAGTGCTGGATGCAGGCGGTTCGATGCTGCAATGGGAGGGCTGGGTGGATGTCCGTTTGCGCAGGATGTGCTGGTGGGAAATCTGCCGACGGAACTGGTGCTGGAGGCGTTGAAGGAGTTGGGTGCGGAGTTGCCGCCGATTGGGCCGCTGGATAGTTTGTTGTCGGCTAGTGCGGAGATATCGCGGAAGTATGGGGCGAAGGTGCAGTGAAGTAGCGAGACAGCAGGTTAGCAAAAGCGCGAGGTAGTGAGGGCCACTATGAGTTACAAGACGATTTTGGTTACGGAAGAGGATGGGGTTAAGACGATCATGCTGAATCGTCCGGATCGCAGGAATGCGATGACGCCGGAGATGCAGGATGAGCTGATTGTGGCGATGGAGAAGGCTGGGGCGTCCGGACACACACGCGTGGTCGTGCTGGCGGGTGCAGGGCAGGCGTTTTGCGCAGGCCTGGATATGGTGCATCTGCAGGAGATGGGGAATAAGTCGCAGACCGAGCATGTGGCGGATGCTGAGCGGACGGCGCGGCTGTTTCGCACACTGTATGAGCTGCCGAAGCCGACGATCGCGTTGGTGCATGGTGCGGCGATTGCCGGAGGTACGGGGCTGGCGACGATCTGTGACTTTACCTATGCGGCGCCGGGGGTGAAGTTTGGATTTACTGAGGTGAAGATTGGGTTTGTGCCGGCGCTGGTGTCTGCATATTTGACGCTGCAGATTGGAGATAAGAAGGCTCGCGGGCTGCTGCTTACGGGGAGACTTTTCCAGTCGGAGGAGGCGCTGGAACTGGGACTGATCAATGGAGTGATTCCGGATGGGCACCTGTCGGCGCATGTGTATGAGCTGGCGAAGTGCCTGAAGGGGAATAGTCCGCAGTCGATGGCGGCAACGAAAAAACTGCTGGCGGCTCAGAATAAAGCGTGGCTGGATGCGGCGATTTCGCACTCGATGGCGGCGAATGCCGAGGCGAAGGCCATGCATGACTTTAGTGAAGGCGTGGCAGCGTTTCTGGAGAAGCGGAAGCCGGTGTGGGACAAGGCGACCGCGGATTTGCGCGGATGAGCGTGGATAAAGGCAAGTGCGATAAAAGCGAAGACGGATAAAGGCAAATGCGGATTTAAGGGCAAAACTTTAAGGCAAATGTGATGGTGTTCGGTGCTGTTTTTTGCCTTGGTGTGTGGGTTTTGTTCTTTTTAAATCCGTGTTTATCTGCGTTTATCCGTGGTCGACTTCATGGATTCGATAGACTGATTTGATGAGTGAAAATGCGGTTGTGAAGCCTTTTGTTGCCGAGACGCGGGTGCGGGTGCGGTATGCCGAGACGGATCAGATGGGTGTGGTGTATCACGCGAATTATCTGATTTGGTTTGAGGTGGGGCGGGTAGAGTATATCCGGCAGCTTGGGTTGGACTACAAGTCGATGGAACGCGAAGAGGGCTGTGGCATTGCGGTTGTCGATGTGTCGGTAAGGTATAAGGTTCCGGCTCGGTATGACGATGAGTTGCTGGTGCAGACGACATTGATTGCGGCGCGCGGGGCTTTGATTCGATTTGGATACAAGATTTTGCGTGCGGTGGACGGAGTATTGCTGTGCGAGGGTGAGACGGTGCATGTGGTGGTGGGCAAGGATATGAAAAAAAGATTATTACCGAAGCGCTATGCGGAACTTTTTGCGGCACAGCTCATCTGATAACTATTCCCTGAATCGATCGGGGCAGAAGAGGTGACTTGCGATGAGCACAGCGAAGAAGGTCGCGCTGATTTCGGGCGCGAACAAAGGAATTGGTCTGGAGACGGCGCGGCAGCTTGGAAAGCAGGGCATTATTGTCTTGATTGGTTCGCGTGATCTCGCCAGGGGTGAAGCGGCCGCTGCAACCCTGAAAAAAGAGGGGATCGATGCGCGGGCGGTGAAGCTGGATGTGGTCAATCCAGCGGATATTAAAACTGTTAAGGAGAAGATCGAGAAGGAGTTCGGAAAGCTGGACATCCTGATCAACAATGCCGGTGTGATGACCGAGCAGATGGGGCCGAACAATACCAGCAAGACTCCAGAGAAGACACTGCGCGATACGTTTGAGACGAACCTTTTTGCCGTGGTTGCGGTGACGCAGGCGCTGCTGCCGTTGGTGAAGAAGAGCGATGCGGGCAGGATCGTGAATGTGTCGAGCATTCTGGGATCGTTGACGTTGCATGCCGCGCCGAATTCCCCGATCGCGGCGGTAAAGACGTTTGCGTATGATGCGTCGAAGGCTGCTTTGAATGCGTTTACGATTCACCTGGCGGACGAGTTGAAGGGGACGAACATCAAGGTGAACTCGGCGCATCCGGGATGGGTGAAGACGGATCTTGGGACGGATGCTGCTCCGATGGAAGTGGTCGATGGCGCGAAGACCGAGGTGGCGCTGGCCACGCTTGGCGCGGATGGGCCAACGGGCGCTTATATCCATCTGGGCGAAGCACTGCCCTGGTAAGAAACTAGATGTGAAGGCCGCGGGGCTTTACGTTTTCGCGGATGAAGTTGATGGTGGTTTCGAGCGGCGTTCCCGGTCCGAAGATGGCGGAAACGCCGCTTGCTTTTAATGCGGGCGCGTCCTGGGTGGGGATGGTGCCGCCGAGGACGAGGAGGATGTCGTCGGCTTGTTGTTCGCGGAGGAGCGCAGTGATTCGGGGGATGATGACGTTGTGGGCACCGGAGAGGATGGAGAGGCCGATGCAATCGACGTCTTCCTGGATGGCGGCGGTGACGATCATCTCGGGGGTTTGGCGGAGGCCGGTGTAGATGACCTCCATGCCTGCGTCGCGGAGGGCGCGGGCGATGATCTTTGCGCCGCGGTCGTGGCCGTCGAGGCCGGGCTTGGCTACGAGGACGCGAATGGGTGGCTTTGTCATGCGGTTTGAGTATACGGATTTGTTGGCGGATAGCGTCTGCATTTCCACAGTGCGGGTTCTATTTCCACAAAAATATTGGTGTTATATCCGATGATTTTTAGGCTAATCGCGAGTATCTTACGAATCAACGGAGGAGCGATCCTCCAGTAGGAGAGAGTAGACAAGGGCCATCGGGAGAACCGGCAACGGGACTTGCGGAGCGGACAGGAGACTGGATGCTTCGGGATGGAACCGAGAAAGCTCTTACAGCGAATGTGATGACAGAAGGGCCGGGAAGTGCGGGCTCCGCTCGCAAGAACCGAACTTTCTGGAGTGGCAATCAGTTGTGATCCGGGTGGCCGTACCGGATCTTCGAAAAATCGGAAAGCAGGGGCGATTTCTCGAAAGAGAGATCGCCCCTTAGCTTTTGTGAACTGGATTTGAAGTGGAGACGTGCGCGCGGGAATTAGCAATTACACCTTTTTGTTTGGTGGATGCATTGGTTGCGATATTGCTGGCGACCACCCATGCGGCGGCTGCGATTGCCCATGAGATGAAGAACGCTGTCCATGGAAATCTTGCTTTGGGAGTGGCCAGAACGGCAGGGCCCCAGACGAGAAGCGCGAAGAGGCTAATCATTCCGGCCTGTGCGGCGGCGGCCACACGTGGGTAGATCGAGAAGAGCACGCCAATGCCGCAGGCGATCTGTCCAAAGCCGGTCAGGTAGGCCCAGAAGGTTTGAAAATGAAGCCACGCCGGTACCAGCGCTGCTGTCTCCTTCACGTAGACGATGTGTGCGAGCCCGATGGGCAGGACCGATACACCAAGGAGGATGCGGGCGATACGGATACCGCGCTCGCCTGTGGCAAACGCCAGGAATGATCCTTCTCGTATCTGGGCGAGGACGGCAAACAAAGTCCATCCTCCGGCCAGAAGTATGCCGATCTCGCCGATGCCTAGCCAGACAGCTTCTATCTTCGGAGCGACTACGAGAGCAGGCACCTTCAGTAGCGTCCAGAGGATGAGATAGGGAAAGAGGATTCGAACTGACCATGTCGCCGTGGCTGTGAAGAGCAGGCCCGCGCCACCTAAGAGCATGATGAGGCCTGAGGCGTAGGCAAGGGCGGTTCGAGCGGGTACCCACGGCGCGACGGGCTGCCACACCACCGCGAAGTCGCCGTAGATGAGAGCGAGGATGCCGAGGCCGATCATCCCGATTGCAAAGAGTGTTAAGGCAGGTTGCTGGCTTCTGTTCATCCATCATCTCCAAAACATGATGGCGATAGTATCGTGCGCAGCGTGCAGCACATTAAAAATGTGACGAGTCCGTTTGTTGTTGTTGTGAAATGAGTTTATTGCCGTCCGGAAGATCCGGTAGCTGCGTCATAGGCAGCTCTACCTATCCGGGCGATTACGCTTTCCCGCGTCTCTTGGTCTGCGGTGGAATCGGTCACGAAGACGGCGATGGCAAGTTGTCGTCCATCAGGGAGAGTGATCAATGCGATGTCATTTGTCGCGTGGGCTACGCCGTTGTCTACGTCAGACGTGCCGGACTTATGGGCCACGCGAGTTCCCTCGGGAAGGTTGGCTTCCAGGCGCTTTGTTCGTCCTGATGGGAGCATCCAGTTGAGGAGCAGGTCTGTGTTCTTCGGGGTCAGGGGCGAGTTGTCGCTGATTCGGCGGAGAAGTTGGACGGCTCCAAATGGCTCGAACCAGTTGCGGTATTGGGCAGCCATTTCTTGATGCAGGGTGTGTTCTCCGTCCTGAAGATGGAAGCCGGTGACTCCGATGGAGGCCAAGTACGCGCTTACCCGCTCTGGGCCACCTACAAGGCGGAGCAGAATGTCGGCTGCGACGTTGTCGCTGAGGGAGACGGTCAGTCGAAGGAGCTCGCGCAAGGGTACGTCTACGTTGGCTTCGGGGTATTTGTCCTGCAAGGGGCTGTAGGCGTGCGGAAGGATGCGGTCTGAAGGAAGAAAACGTATCGGCTGGTCCAAGCCGAGTGTGCCTAGGTCGACCTGATGCAGGACGGTGACGGCCAACGGCAGTTTGAAGACGGACTGCATCGGTGGGTGGGCGTGTGGGTTGAGATCGCAGTTGAGCGATGAGCCTGGTAATGAGCAGGCTACGGAGACCCTGCCTTGGGCTTGGGCGGCGATCTCGCGGATTTGTTTTTGTAGGGGGCTCTCAGTCTGGGCGAATATTGGATGAAGGAAGGAGAACAAGGCAGACGTGATGGCACAGGCGCGCACTGTGGTCCAACGTGAGGATGGATTCGGGGTCATTTCAGGATATTAGGCGATGATGCCTTCGGTTGATCAAAAGCCATGGGCTATGAGGAAACTACTCACTAACGAGAAGAACTTTTCTGGCTTTTCCAGATACATTAAGTGGCCCGTATCAGGGACTACGATACGGATCGCTCCGGGGATTGCCATTACAAGAGCTCCGGCTACTGCTTGATTGTCTGCGAGATCGCCGGAACCGATGAGGATCAGCGTAGGCATGCGAAGGTCCTTCACGTAGGGAAAGACCGGCTTCTCCGGGAGCGGCATATCATCGTGTGTATGGTCTTGAGGAGAGGCCCTGAGAAGAGTGCGAAGATGCTCGCGGGCAGCGTCATTGCCTGGAACGATAAAGTAGGTACTTTGTGCGCGCACTTCTGTTTGATCCTTCGCGTTCTGAAACGCCATCTGGGCCAGGAGAAAGTGCTCAGAGTAGGGAAAACCCTCCGCTGCCGGACCGACAAGGACAAGCTCGCTAACCTGCGCGGGATAGCGGAGCGCAAAGTTGAGAGCAACATTGCCGCCATGGGAACTGGCTACGAGAGCGGCCTGACTAATCTTGCGATCATGCAGGAGGGCCGCCACGTCGTCGGCCTCGAAGTATGGCTTGGTTGTTGCGGACGAGTGCCCGTATCCTCGCCGGTCGTAACGAATGGTATGGAACTGCTTGCAGAAGGCGGGCCATACGTCATCCCAGACAGCGGAATTGACCACGCCGTCGTGGAGCAGGACAACCGCTTTCGGTCCACTGCCACATTCCTCGTAATAGAGCCGCGCCCCATCGACCTGTACGAACGCTCCGGGCGGAGTCGCGGGGCTTGCAGTCTGAGCGGACAGAGACCCGATACCGAGAATCGATACAAACAGCAGGGCAACAACATGAGTTCTCATCCCCACAACTTATGCCTGCGAATGGCGGGAATCAACCGCGACAGAGATATTGCGGAGGTTTACATCTCCTCGTCGTTGCCGATGGGCATGCCGGGTGGGGCTTCGATGGGTTTGGCTGGGGTGAATTTGGCTGGGTCGCGTTGGAACTCCTGGATGCGGTCGATGAGGGCGGCGCGGTGGATGGCTTCGGCGGTGTCGGTTAGTGGTGGGGCGGTGGTGATCTGTTTGTAGACGTCGTTGATGTGGGAGCGGGTGATGGCGCGGGCCTGGCTGGAGGCGGCGGGGTTTGTCGCGAGGGCGAACATGGCTTCGAGGGCGCGGGTTTCGACGGCGCGGCCTACTTCGGAGGACATGGTGTGGCCTCCGTCGGTACGCTCGGCTGTGGTTTTTGAGATGGCCTCGAGGATGCCGCGCAGCGAGAGCGAGCCGCCTTCGCGCATGTGGTACTGGACGAGGCGGGAGGCGCGGGCCGGGTCGAGCAGGATGGCGAGGGTGAAGTCGGCGGCGGTCTCGGCGGTGGCGATGGGGTCGAAGGTGAGGGCGGTTTGTGAGGGGAAGGACTCGCGGGTGCGTTCGAGGCCCATAGGACGCGGCGGGATGATGGCAAGGAGGGATTCAGGAAGCGTGAGGAAGTCGGGCGAGAGAGTGACGAGGACGGCCGTGAGGGCTTTCTTCTGCTCGGCAGGTGCGACGATCTTTGTTACGAGCTGGCCGTCGCCTCGGAGGGCGTAGCGGTAGTCGAGGCCGCCGATCTCCTTGATGGTGGCTTCAGTCTGATAGCGGTGCAGGAGATAGAGCGGGACGAGGGTGTCTTCAAGCTGGGCCATGGGGGTGCCGGGCTTGATGGCGTTCTCGCCGAAGCGGGCGAGAGCGGCTTTGCGGATTTCGATGAGGCGGTTGAGCTCGTCGGATGGGCTGGTGCCGTTGTCCCAGAGGTGCGCGTTGGGGTGAGCGCCGCCGGAGGCGCGGGCGTCGGCGTCGGTGATGAAGATTAGGCCCGTTTTTTGAGAGGCTTCGAGGATGTTGTTGAGGGCTTGTTTTTCGTCCGTGTTCGCGGGGAATTCGCGGTAGCCGAAGTCGATGGCTACTTTATCCCACTCGCCGATGTTGGCGGCGTAGGCGTGGGAGAGATCGGGGACGCCGTTGGGGTCGAGTGCGATGTAGGGGTGCGGGTAGTCCATGACGGAGGTGCCGTTGGGCAGGGTGTTGCCGAAGGAGCTGGCGGCGAAGTTGTGGGCGAGGCCCAGGGTGTGGCCAGTCTCGTGCGCGGAGAGCTGGCGGATGCGGGCGAGGACCATCTGGAGCATGGGGTCGTTGGAAGACCCCACCTTAGCCGCCAGGTGCGGCGGCGAAGATGGGGCACCCGGGTTTGTGGCGGAACTATAAGGGGCGAGGAGGGCTTCGGCGATGAGGTAGTCCTGGCGGCCGCGTAGGGAGCCGAGGGTTACGTTGCCCTTGATGATCTCGCCGGTGCGCGGGTCGGCGATCTCGGCGCCGTAGCTCCAGCCGCGAGTGTAGCGGTGGACCCACTGGATGATGTTGTAGCGGACGTCCATGGGGTCGGCGTCGGCGGGGAGGATGTCGACGCGGAAGGTGCCTTTAGCCCAGCCTGCGGACTGGAAGGCCTGATCCCACCAGCGTGCGCCTTCGAGCAGGGCGGTGCGGATGGGTTCGGGGGCTCCACGATCGACGTAGTACTGGATGGGAGCAACGGCCTCGCAGCTGGTCTTGCAGGCGGGATCTTTCTTGACGAGGCGGTGGCGGGTGATGAACTGCTGATCGAGCGGAGAGCCTAGTGGGGCGGTGTAGTCGCGCCATGAGCTGAGGAAGTAGCCGGCGCGAGGGTCGAAGCGGCGCGGTGTGAAGCCGGGGCCGGGGAGTTCGATGAAGGACTGGCGCTCGCGGATGGTGAGGGCGTGGGGGTCGGGAGTGACGTTGATGACGAACTCGCCTTTGGATGGGTCGTCGGTGGTGAAGGTGAGGATGGCCTCGACCTCGGTGTTACGGGGGAAGGCTCGGGTGGCGTCGGGGGCGATGGTTGAGCGGGTGGGGTCGAGCTTGAAGGTGCCTTGCTTGCGTTCGGTGAGGTGTTCGGCTACGCCGTGGGCATCGCGAAGGTAGAAGTCGGTGGCGTCGACGAGGACCGCGCCACTGGGGTCTTCAGCTTCAACCTTGAAGCCGAAGAGGACGGACTCCGGGAAGGATTGGCGGACGGAGAGTTGCTCGGCTGGGTCGGTGGAGGTGGACCGGAAAGCTTGGTTGGGCTGGACGAGGAGAACCTTGGGGCCGGTGCGCTCGAAGCGGACGATCTGGCCTTCGGAGATCTGGCCTCGGTCGAGGCTGAGGTCGTTGGAGCCGGTGCCATAGGGCAGGGAGTGTGAGTACAGAATGTCGGTGTCGAGGTGCGGGATCTCAAGGTAGAGCTTGCCGGCTTTGGCGTCCCAGTTGAGGGGAAGGAAGCCGTCAAGGTGCTTCATGCCGGCGGTTTTGCTGGCGATGGTCTGTGCGGAGAGCGTGGCCGAGAGCAGCAACAGGGACAGAGACAGACGTGAGGTCATGGATTCTGTTTTAGCACGTGGATTGTGATCTTAAACAGGTTAAAGGCTTAACACCGATTTCTACCGATTACACCGATCTAAAAACAGTCAGCAGAAGCAGATCCCTACGGGATGACAAACAAAAGGACAGGCAACAGCAAAAAGTGCCATCTGTTCTGTGCCGATATGGCTATGGCTTGCGGGTTGTTTGCCAGGCCTTGGCGTACTTCCAGCTGGTGTAGGAGGAGTGGTAGAGGTGGAGCAGGAAGCCCTCGCGGCCATCGAGGAAGCCGAGGCGGAAGATGTAGTTGTAGAGCAGGGTGAAGGCCGGGACGAGGAAGACGTTGTAGAAGAAGCCAACGATGGAGCGGCTGGTCTTGCCTTTCGAGATGATGATCTGAGCACCGAGGGTGCTGTAGCGATCCATGTGCTCGATGTAGCTCTCGATGGTGGGATAGGCGTGGTGGATGAGGTCGGAGTTGAGGGTCTCGAGCGTGCCTTCGAAGGCGATGGTCTCGTGGACGGGTCGGTCGGTGAAGCGGGCCGATGGGGCGAAGTTGGCGGAGTGGCGGCGGAAGAGGCGCAGCTTGGGGTCGGGGTAGTATCCGCCGTGGCGAATCCAGCGATTGAGAAAGAGATTGCGGCGGCGGAGAAGATAAGCGTCGGCGGAGGGGGTGCCGCGCAGGAGAGCGCGGATCTCGGTCTGGAGGTCGGGGGTGAGCTCTTCGTCGGCGTCGAGCGAGAGGATCCATGTACCGGAGCAGCTTTCGATGGCGAGATTTTTTTGCCCGGCAAAGCCCTGCCACGGAGAAGAGATGATCTTCGCGTCGAAGGAGCGGGCGATCTCGAGTGTGCGATCGGTAGAGCCGGAGTCGACGATGACGATCTCGTCGGCAAATTGCACGCTGGCCAGAGTGCGGGCGAGGTTGGCTTCTTCGTTGAGAGTGATGATGGCTACGGAGAGCGTTGGCGGCATAGTCGGAACCTGTATCGTACTCGATTGAAGAGAGTTGATCATGCCACGGATGGGTGATGCCTGTGGTACGACCGATGGCTGGGTTCGATTTTGGGACGACGCCGACTTGTGAGCGCTCAGGGGAGAGTAACGGTTGGGTCGTTGAGCTGTTCGCGGAGAAGGCGCTGGACGAGGGGCTTGAGTTCTTCTCCGGTCTTGGGAAGCGTGAAGGTCTGCGCCGTGTCGGACCAGTCGAGCTTGTAGCTGGTGGCCTGGGCTGAGATCCAGATCTGGCGGATGGGCGTGTTTGGCGTGACGACGAACTTGCTGGAGCCGTCTTCGAAGATGATGTTCATGACGCCGTTGTTGTCTTCGTACTCGAAGGTTCCGTCGCCCTCCTCAGCGGTGATGAGAGATTGCTTGAGGGATTCGAGGGCACGGTCGGATTCGCGGCGGAAGGTTGCTTCGTCGATCATGTGGTTAGTGTAAGGGATTTGGGAGAGGCGCGCTTCCGGCGGAACAGCCATTGGCTTGGGGTCGTTACAAAAAAAGGCCGCCCGGTCAGGGGCGGCCAGCCGAGTCGTAAATGCAAACTTTGTTTGCTGGTCGGAAAAATGAGGTGATGATCCGTGGGTGCCGGTTAGCTGACGGATCGTCCGATTCTTCCGGACTGATTGAAAGATAGTGAGAATCGAGGTGGGAGTTGTCATGAGATTGTCAGCGGAAAGTTAGATGTTTGCCAAATTCGCGATGGCGGGTTGTTTTTTCGAAGCATTCGCTTGAAAAGGATGCCGATACTGCGATTAACTCTAAGTCGCTCTGAAAAAGCGTAGTTTGTATGGAACGAACCGGTGCACAAATCCGCAGGAGGAATCAGTGGGACAGAGATACGGCAACATTCTTGAGACAGTCGGAAGAACTCCCGTGGTCAGGATCAACAAGCTGGCTCCGTCGCATGTAAACCTCTATGTCAAAGTCGAAGCGTTCAATCCTCTTGGTTCGGTCAAGGACCGCCTGGCGCTGGGTGTGATTGAAGATGCAGAGAAGAAAGGACAACTGAAGCCGGGTCAGACGGTAGTCGAAGCAACCAGCGGCAATACAGGGATTGGGCTGGCGATGGTCTGCGCCCAGAAGGGATATCCGCTTGTCGTTACGATGGCGGAGACCTTCAGCGTGGAGCGACGCAAGCTGATGCGCTTTCTCGGGGCGAAGGTTGTGATCACTCCTGCAGCAGGCAGAGGCGTGGGTATGGTGGCCAAGGCGGTGGAGCTGGCCGAGACGCATGGGTGGTTTTTGACGCGCCAGTTTACGAATGAAGCGAACGCAGACATGCACTCGCGAACGACTGCGAGGGAGATTATCGACGACTTCAAGGGCGAGCGGTTGGACTACTGGGTGACGGGGTTTGGTACTGGAGGCACTTTGAAGGGGGTGTCGCGAGTGCTTGCAAAGGAGCGGCCGGAGACGAAGATCGTTGTGTGCGAACCGGACGATGCACCGATGCTCTCGAGCGGCATTGAGCAGCAGCGGAACGCGGATGGATCGGCGGCGGCGGGGCATCCGGCGTGGAAGCCACATCCGTTGCAGGGATGGAGCCCGGATTTTATCCCGAAGCTGACGGGAGATGCCGTGGACATGAAGGTCATCAGCCAGATTTTACGGATCGAAAATGCTGAGGCGATGCGATTGAGCAAGGAGCTTGCTCGCAAGGAGGGAATCTTTGTGGGCATTACTTCGGGCGCGACCTTTGCAGCGGCGTTGCGTGTGGCAAAGGAGGCTCCGGCGGGATCGACGATTCTGTGTATGTTGCCCGATACGGGGGAGCGCTATCTAAGCACGCCGTTGTTCGCGGATGTTGCTGTTGACATGACTGAGGAAGAACTGGAGATATCGCACTCCACGCCCAGCGGTTGGCTGCAGCCTGCGTAGTAGGTGCAGACGGATGAGCCCCGGAGAGATCAGGGGCTCATCGCAGACGTTAGAAGGGAATGTCGTCGTCGGTGATGCCGGTGTCGGCGTAGTCGGGCTGGCTGGCGGGAGTGCGCTGGTCGAAGCTGGCGGTGTTGGAGCGGGAGTAGCCGCCGGTGCTGCCGCCTTCGCCTTCTCCGCGGCCTGAAAGAAGTGAGAGGTCGCTGACGATGATCTCGGTCTTGTACTTCTTCTGGCCAGTCGTTTTGTCGTCCCAGGATGAGGTCTGGAGACGGCCCTCAACATACAGCTTGTTGCCCTTCTTTACATAGTCACGGACGATTTCGGCGGTGCGCTGGAAGGCGACGAGGTTGTGCCACTCCGTCTTGTCTGTGAACTGGCCATCCTGGCCCTTGATTCGGTCGGTCGTGGCAATCGAGAAGTTGGCGACCGTCATACCGCCCTGGGTGGCGCGAATTTCAGGATCTTTTCCGACGTTGCCGAGGAGAATGACTTTGTTGACACTTTTTGCCATGGTGATGCTCCGGTTCGATACAGATTGTGAAGATTGAGGATAGCAGAGTGAGGCCTGTGGGGATGCGAGACTATTTGGTGGAGGGCGTCGGCCATTGCTCAACGACGCGAGCGATGACCTGATCGGCGAGGCCACCGGATGCGAGGACATTTTCTGGAGCCGGTTGGAGGAAACGGATGATGCCCTCGTGGTCGGTGACAATCAGGACGGGGAAGTCAGTAACGGCGAAGCGCGTGAGGAGGTCGTTAGGCACGATGAGGGTTGGAGTGCTGCGGAGGAGATCGGCCGGGGTTTTTGGCTGATCGGATGATGCGGTCGGGGCCGCGGGCGAAGCAAGGAAACGGGTTGCTTTGATAGGCGAAGGCTTGGGTTTTGTGAGTGTTGGAGTTGGCGGTGGGGTTGCCTGGGCAAGGAGAGCGTAGAAATGGACGTCATACTGGCCTATGCGGAAGAGGGCAGGCATGAACTGTGATCCCATGCGGATGCACTGAGCGCACCAGTCAGGGAAGAGTAGAAGCGCTTTGGTGCCGGAGTTGATTTCTATGCGAGATCCATCTTTCACAGGTTCACGAAGGAGATCGGCGGAGGGTGCGAGATCCGGCAAGGGAGATCCCAGAAGAGCGTATTGACGGCGGGACTCGGCGATCAGGATGGAGTCGTCGGGGGAGAGATTGGATGGGAGCGCGGCCTCAAGCTGGGTGATGGTGGCTGCGGCGGCTTCGGGCTGGTTAGCAAACTGTTGCAGAGCGGCGAGAGCGATGCCGTCGGCGTAGAGAGAGTGTATGGGAAGCGATTGCTGCGATGCTGGATTGGCGGTTACGGAAGCGCGGAGTAGTGGGAGAAGCACGGCCTGACGTTTTGCGAGGAGACGAAGCGCATCGGGGGTTTGAATGAGTTGTAGATACCGGATGGTCTCATTCGTCGCCTGCGAGGTGAGGTCGGTGTAGGGGACGGTCTCCAGCATCTCCAGAGCCGTGACGAGTGCGACGGTAGGATCGTTGAGATGCAGGCTGGAGTCAATCAGGTAGGCATAGGCCTGGGGCAAACCGGGAAAGTCAGCGATAGTTTTCGGGGGCTTTGCGGTGCGCTGAGCGTGGAGATAAAGGGTCACTGCGTCCTGCACGGTGGGCCATTGTTGACCGAGCGCGCAGAGCCGGGCGTAGGCGATGAGGTCTTCGCCGGTGTACTGGCTCGGTGTGCGTGCGGAGCACTGTTCCTTGGCCTGGTGGATAGCGACGGCGAAGGCTGCTGTTTCGGACTCGGACCAGTTTTCGATGGAGCGGCGGGTGATCTCGAGTGGGCGAGTGGCTTGTTCGTAGGCGGATTGTGGAGAGAGTTGGGGAAGGGGCGGAGGAGTTTGTGCGAAGGCGGTCGAACAAAGTAGCAGAGTCAAGGGGATGACAAATTGGCGCACGCGATTCCTCCGAGTGATGCAAAGGATAGCAGAGAGTGCCTAACGGCCGCGGTCGCCGAAGAGCTTCATGGCGGCGAGGATAAGGGTGAGGAAGCCGGTGGGAAGGCAGCCCAGCGCCAGCATCAGGGAGAGCCAGCCGGAGTTGGTGTGGGGGCCCTGGCGTCCCACTCCGCCAAAGATGGTGAGAGTCGCGACAGAGGCGAGGACTCCGACGCCAAAGATCGTCAGGCCGGTGCGGAGGAGTTTTCTTGTGTCTGGCTGCATAGGTACGGGTCGGGATCTAGTGAATCAGGGACTGCATGAGGTAGACGATGACTCCAGTGACGGAGACGTAGAGCCAGATGGGAAAGGTGTAGCGGGCCAGCTTCTTGTGAGTGGGGAAGCGACCGGTTAGCGAGAGAAAGAACGTAATCAGAATCAGTGGGAGCGCAAGGATCGAAAGAAGAACGTGCGAGAGGAGGAGCTTCCAGTAGAAGGGCCACCATGGACTCACGCGGTTGAAGTGGGTTTCGCCGTGGAGGGTGAAGTTGACCAGGTAGGAGACGAGAAAGATGGAGGAGAAAAAGAAGGCCGTAAACATGGCCGCGCGATGCAGTGGGATCTTTCGTGCGCGGATGAAACGGTAGCCGAAGAGCAGCGCCACGGTCGAGAAGGCATTGAGGACGGCATTGAGTAGAGGGAGCGAGCGGAGCTGGGTTCCGGCGACGTCGGTCGGGGTGTGGAAGTAGACGAGCCAGCAGATGAGCGCGCTGGCAAGGGCGCTGACGACGATGATGGTCGCGATGATGCTAGGGGGCGTGCGGAGTTCGTTGGGGCGTGCGGCTTGCGTGGAGGTCATTTAGAAGAGCAGGCGTCCTTTGGCGTCGAGCATCATGGCGGCTAAGAGAAGAGGGAGATAGATGACGGAGGCTTTGAGGAGATCGCGGGCGTAGGTTCGCGCGGCGGGTTCGAGCGGGGAGCGGAGGATGCGGGCGAAGCGAATGGTGTACCAGAGGTAGCCGAGGCCGAGAATGCTTGCTGCCACGGCGTAGAAGTATCCGGCGGTGCCGAGAGCTACGGGCCAAAGACTGGCCGGAATCATGAGAACGGCGTAGAAGAGCGCCTGAATGACGGTGCTTCGGGCGGCGTCTTTTGCGGGCTCCTGCGTGGGGGTGAGGCGGATGCCGGCAGCGGCATAGTCGTCGCGGTACATCCAGCCGATAGCCATGAAGTGTGGAAACTGCCAGACGAAGAGAATGGCGAAGAGGGCGACGGCGGGCCACTCGATCACGCCTCGGGCGGCGGTCCAGCCGATCAGCGGGGGCAGCGCTCCGGGGAAGGCTCCGATGAAGGTGTTGATGGGGGTGATTCTTTTGAGCGGGGTATAGATGCCGACGTAACCGACCGCGGTCAGGAGGGTCAGGGTTCCGGTGATGAGGTTAGTCGTGTAGGCGAGGTAGAGAGAGCCTAGAAAAATTGCTGCAAAGCCGAGCAAAAGGCCGTGAGTGAGCGAGATGCGTCCGGCGGCCATGGGACGGTTCGCTGTGCGACGCATGTTTGCGTCGGTGCGGCGCTCAAGTGCTTGATTTAACGCGCTGGAGCCGCAGGTGACAACGGCGATCCCGGCGAGTGCCTGGAGAAGACCGGCGTGGAAGGGACTGATTCCGCTGCGAAGGCTGCCTAGGTAAAAACCGGCTCCGGCAGTGATAATGATCATCAGGGTGACGCGAAGCTTGAAGAGCGTAGCGTAGTCGGCGATCAGCGTTGGCGTGGCCTTCGCGGAGGCAAGAACGTGATCGGTTGTCGCGGAGTGAGCCACGTTTCTAGGATACAGGGTTTGCCGGGGGATGTGGTTTGGGTGAGACCGTGGTTGAGCACGGCACAGCGAGAAAGTAAGAATTTTGGTTTCGCGGAGCTGAAGGGAGTACGCTGTCGAGATGCCGACAGTTTTGCGGATCGGGCCTTTCCGGTTCTTCTTCTATAGCAATGAGAACAATGAGCCACTGCATATTCATGTTGAGAATGGTGAAAAAGTGGCAAAATATTGGCTGGAGCCCGTGCAGTTGGCATCCAGTCACGGTTTTCGTTCTCATGAACTCACTCAGCTAAGGGCGCTTGTGATCGAGCATCGCGATAAATTTGTGGAGGCGTGGCATGAGCACTTCGGCAATTGAGCTGGACGCTACAGCGGTGGGGGTGATCGTCGACGCCGAGTTACTACGCGTGACTTTGGCGGACGGGAGGGAGTTGGCCGTACCGCTCGAGTGGTTTCCGAGATTGCGCGACGCCACCCCTGAGCAACGGAGCCACTGGCGGTTTATCGGACGAGGGCAGGGAATTCACTGGCCGGATGTGGATGAGGATATTTCGGTGGCAGGTCTGCTGCGAGTTAATTAGCGGAGAAAAGTAGCTGTAGTAGCAGGACAGTTCAAATTGAATTCGAAGACCGCCTCAATGTGTTGACCTGCGGCGTCTTTGGGAAACTTCCAATCTACTATTGCTAATGAAACCGCGTTATGCAGCAAGAGGCTTTTGTCAACAAAAACAAGGTTCGAGATATTTCCAGTCGGGTGACGTCAAACTGGACGTGCACAAGTCCGCTTACGTGTGCTGCTCTAGCGATTGGAGGATATATCGGCAGCGTAGGTGAAATGGGGGGAAAGGGTGAACTGCTGACTAATTTGACAGTCGGAGTGGACACCGCTATTTGCGATTCACGGAATAGCTCAGAAGGTTTGTGAGGCGCCTTTTCGAACAGAGAGTCGAAGCTGCCATTTCGTAGGTCATCCAAGTTACCGACATCTGAGTCAGCTAGAGATGAATGATTGTCTTTAGATAGATCGAAGATGGGCCTATCCATCACGCTATTTCCCACGGCTTGGTCCAGTCTGCCAAGCAGATGCATAGTCCATGATGTGTGTTCTGGTGTTTGCGTGGTCGGATCAAACATGTCCTTATCGAGAATATCCATGCGGATACGACGTGTTTTCTGTCCGCACTGTACTTGCATGGTGACATCAGAACCGCTAAATACCGAACATTTCTTGCAACGCTTTATCTCTTTACGTAGATCCTTTTCTGGAAGGCTGCATGATCTGTCTTGCCTAATAGATCCATAACGGACCCAGCGACAGATGCTTTAGCAGTCTCAACTCGTGCAGGTTGTGTGCATGCGTCTCCGGGGGGAGTTATTGTGATTCGTTCGATAGAAGTAGTGTTCCCCGTTGAATGAATGGAGAACACTTCATAGAAATCAAAGGGCGGTCCAAAATCAAAGAATGTGTGCCTTCCAACTAAGAATTGGTCAGGGAGCGCCTGTTGGGAACTATTCGTTTGCGTTAGTGCAGCCCTAGCTGTTAGAAGCATCATGCAAACACAAATGCTGGCCCACTTAGTCATGGCTCATCATCCTACTTTCGTGTAGAAATACGGGGCGCTTCGAACAGGGCTGACACTCTTGCTTGCCCTCTTCGAAGCGCCCGTTTGGGATCTACGGCTTCGCAGTTGCCAGTTGTTCGGTCAGATCGAGACGTGCCTTCCAGGGGTCGGGTGTTGCGACAGCGCCTGTGTCTGTGAAGTCAAGGATGATGTCCGATTGGGGTGTGTAGGGTGACCAGTGGGGACGGCCATTTCCGTTGGGATCGCCGGTTTTGGCGAACGAGACCCAATAGGAGTTGGTGGTGCCAGCGATCGCTTCGTCGGACGGATCCAACGCTGCTTCGTAGCGGGATTTCACCGTATCGAAGACGAACGGGATCTCGGTTGCGTGGGGAGCGCCGTCCCACTGCTTGCGCATCGAGGCTGCGACGTAGGAGAAGCGGTACTCGTAAGCGGGCTGTCCGGAGGCGGCAACTTCCTGCGCGATAAAGCGGGCAGGTTCGATCATCATGCGGTCTGCCGCGACACGTGTTCCTACGACCCTGGGGTCGGCGGAATGGTCAGGGTTATATGCCGCGAGGGCTAGGTCCTGATTGGCTCCGAAGGGAGCGACGACCTCCTGCATGGTTTTGGCAAAGGAGAAACCGATGTCCCGGCTGTTTGCCCCGATCATGACGGGAATCTTCATCTGATGGCCGGCAAGGAAGGCGCTCTGAGGAGTTTCAAGGACGATCTTGCCGTCAATCATGGGGCCGGAGTAGGTTTTGGCGGCTTGAAACATGCTTGCCATGTTGAGGCCGCTCACGATTGCATCGGCAGGAAGCTTGCGTAGGGCGTCAAGCGCGGCAGCGTCGGTTCCTGCGATGCCCTTGGATTGCGCGAAGGCCAGACCGGAGGATTCGGCGGAGGGCTTGCCGTTGGCGGTCTCGCTCAGATGGGGCATACCACCGAGGCCGTCGCGTCCGCCGCCCGACTCGATGATGGCCTGCTGGAAGAGACCGCGTGAGAGAGGCGAGGTCATCATCGTGAGGACTGAGCCCCCGCCTGCGGATTCACCGAAGAGAGTCACTTTGCCGGGGTCGCCACCAAAGGCAGCGATATTGTGCTGAACCCACTTGAGAGCAGCGATCTGGTCTAGGAAGGCGTAGTTGCCAAGGGGAGCGGACCCGGCCTCAGCCGTCAAAGCGGGATGCGCGAAGAAGCCGAAACGGCCAAGCCTGTAGTTGAAGCTGACGAAGATGACGCCCTGCTTTGCGAACTGCGATCCGTCATAGACGGCGGGAGAGCTGCCGCCGTTGACGTATCCGCCGCCATAGATCCAGACCATGACCGGCAGCTTGGACGACGTGCGCGCCTCCGGGGCCCAAACGTTCACGACGAGGCAGTCCTCATCGGGCTTGGTGCCAAGGGGGGCGGCATCGCTGGGAAAGGGAAGCTGCATGCAGTCATGGCCAAACTGGCTGGCAGTGTGGATACCACTCCAGTGCGCTGCAGGCTGAGGTGCCTTCCAGCGCAGGTTTCCAGTTGGGGGAGCCGCGTAGGGAATGCCTTTGTACGCGACGACTCCCGCGTCTGAGATGCCGCGAAGCATCCCGGACTCGACTTTGACATCAGTTTTATTCTTGTCTGCTGCGAAAGTTATCGTACTCGATAGGAACAGTATTGCTGCACAACACCCCAACACCCTGTCAACGGTCATCTTGCTTGAGGTCTCCCTGGATACGTTTCGAACTGCGCACCAATACTACCCTTTGCAGTGAAGGCCGCGTAAGAGGCATTCCAGAGATGCGAATTTCAGGGCTTGGGCCGCAGTTGACTCAGCAGGGCTTCTGCGGTGGGCTGAGTGTTGATCAGATCTTCCTTGGTCAGCCAGGCGCGACGGAGTTGAGTAATTCCGTAGCGAATTTGATCCAGCTCGTCGGTGGAGTGGGCGTCGGTGTTGACCGTGATCTTGCAGCCGTGTTGTTTGGCGAGACGCAGGTGCAGATCGTTGAGGTCCGCGCGTGCAGGGCTGGCGTTGTGTTCGACCGCTACTCCCAGCTCGGCGGCGCGTTTCAGGATGGTGTCGATGTGCAGAGCATAGGGATCGCGCTTGAGGACCTTGCGGCCTGTCGGATGGCCCAGGATGCGCGTATGCGGGTTTTCGAGTGCCCGTAGGATGCGGTCCGTCATCTGCTCGATCGGCTGATCGAAACGCGAGTGAACGCTGGCCACAACGATATCCATCTGAGCCAGCGTAGAGTCATCCAGATCAAGCTCTCCTTCAGCGAGAATATCGACCTCAATGCCGGGCAGCACGCGAATACGCCCGCCCATCTCGGAGTCGACCTGGCGGATGCGCTGAATGTGAGCAAGCGCCCGGGCGTCGTCCAAACCGTTGGTCATGGCGAGATTTTTGCTGTGGTCGGTGATCGCGATGTACTTCAGGCCGCGAGCGAGGGCGGCTTCGGCCATCTCGCGAATCGTGTTGGCGCCGTCAGTCTCCGTTGTGTGCATATGGAGATCGCCGTGGATATCGGTGATGGTGATGAGCTGCGGCAGTGTGTGATTGGCTGCGGCGTCGAGTTCGCCGGAGTTTTCACGAAGCTCAGGCGGAATGTAGTCGAGGTCGAGCGCGCGATAGATAGCTTCTTCCGTAGCTGCGGCGACGATGGTGTTGTCTTCCAGACGCGCCAGCGCATACTCGTTTAGCGTAAGGCCGCGTTTGATGGCCCGCTGACGCAAAGCGACGTTATGCATCTTCGAGCCGGTGAAGTATTGCAGTGCAGCTCCATAGCTTGCTCGCGGAAGCAGCCGCACATCGACCTGAAGATTGCTGCGCAGGGTAAACGAGACCTTGTTCTGTCCCTTGGCGAGCAGCTTGTCGATCAGCGGCAGCGAGGCTACATGATCGACGGCAGCCGAAACCACATCCGGCTCGCAGGCGGGACCAGTAACGAGCAGGTCGAGATCGCCTACACTTTCACGCCCTCGACGCAGGGACCCCGCTGGAGTGATCTCGTCGATGCCGGGAAACTCGCGGATCAGGGCAGAGATACGATCCGCCTGTTCGCGGGCCTGATCGACGCGGAAGCGGCTGGAGTTACGGCGGTAGTCTTCGATGCCTTTGATGAGCTTCGTGGTGAATTTTTCGCCCATCCGTGGAAGCTTGTTGAGATCGCCTGCTTTCGCGGCGGCTTCTAGAGCATCGATATCAGCAATCTGAAGGGAAGACCAGAGGAGTGCCACCGTCTTGGGCCCCATGCCTGGGAGACGCAGAAGCTCGAGCATGGTGGGCTTATATTTTTGCAGCAGCTCGTCACGGAGAGGCATGGAACCCGTGGAGACGAGCGCGACGATGTTGGCCGCCATACCTTTGCCGATTCCCGCAATCGCAAGCAGCGCCTTTGGATCGGCGTCAGGCGTGGTCAGCGTCACCAGCTGCGTCGTTTGCTGTTCGACGGCCTCGGCGGCGCGACGATACGAACGAATGCGAAATGGGTCGGCCGCGTCGATCTCAAGGAGAGCGGCGGTTTCATCCAGCAAACGTGCGATCGTGATGTTATCCATGGGAGAGCCAGAGCCGATGCCAGTAGGGTCTACGGCTACTGAGCCAGTATGCAACAATCCCGTCGTTTGCGTTTCATGTAGTGCGCAAACATCGGGCAGAAATTCATGCAAGCGCCAGCGAGCCAGCGCTTTAGAGTGCAGATCTTAATTGGCTGCTTCTCTAAGACGGGCTACCTGATCAGCCTGGGGGCCTTTGGTCCCCTGGATGATATCGAACTCGACCTCGTCACCTTCTTTGAGGCTCTTATATCCTTCGCGCTGAATGGAGCTGTAATGAACGAAGACATCGGCGCCGCCATCACGTCCGAGGAATCCGTACCCTTTTGCGTTGTTGAACCATTTAACTGTTCCCTTGTATTGTGCCAAGTCTGACTCCCTGTAGTTCCGTTCGCACCATCGAACTGCATCACAGTCGATGGCCGCATAACCCTTGTGACGCAAAAGATGCGGCTGGAGTTTTCTCTGGTTTACTTTCTTTCCGGGACATGTGGAAAAAGGCAACCATAGCGTTTCAGGTTTCGCGAGACTGTCTCTATTTTGTGGCGCACGATGGAGTAAAGAAGCCCGCCCAAACTTCTCGGGCGAGCCTCAATATTGCGAAAAAGGTCCGCGAAATTAGCGCAAAATTGACAGATTCTAGAGATGTCCCGAGCGACGGGCCGAGTCGTAGAGCATGAGGCCGATCAGAGTCTTGCCATCGTGGATCTTGTTAGCGGTTACATGGGCGAGCGCTTCCGAGAGTGGCATGCGGAAGACCTCGATGTTCTCGTCGCTCTCCGGCTGGGAGACGCCTTCGCGGATGTCGCGGGCGAGGTAGATTTGCATCCATTCGCCGAGGAACCCGGGGCTCGCGAAGTATTTGGTCAGCAGGGTCCAGCGTTTTGCCCGGTAGCCGGTCTCTTCGATCATCTCGCGCTTGGCGGCAGCCAGGGTGGATTCTCCCGGCTCGACGCGCCCGGCGGGAAGCTCGATCAGGAACTGGCCGGCGGCGTGGCGGTACTGGCGCTCGAAGATAATGTCAGGATCTTTCGGATTTTTGGATTCATCGACGGCGAGAACGACGACCGAGCCGTTGTGCCGGATGACATCGCGGACGTTGGTGTGGCCGCTGGGCTCAAGGACCTTATCGGTGTAAACAGAGAAGACCTTGCCCTTGTACGAGAGTTTGGAAGAGATAAGTTTTGCCTTGGCTTGCGATTTTTTCTTGTTTGTGGAGGGCTGTGGCTTGGGCGTGCTGGTTTTCTTTGTTGGGGCGGCCATAAAGCTACGGTATCATCCTGCATCTAGGGGGATGCGGGTGGCATCCAACGAAGTGCACGGTAAAGTTATAGGGAGGAGGCTTGCGGATTAAAAGGGCAGGTCGCCGTGCAGGACTGATTGGAACGAGGATAGTGGCTGCGATGAGTGTTGAATGTTTCCCGATCACGGTGTTGCCGCATGTATCGCAGATTTATCGCGATTACCTGACGATGGGCGATAAGCCCGCCGATGCGGCGATTCGCTGTTGGTACGGGTCGGAGCCTTTTGCGGGGAAGTGGCTACGGGCGGAAAGCGCACAGAGCGCGGAGCCGGTACGCCTGGCCGATGAGTTGCATCGGCAGAATGTAGAGTTTGGCGCGGGTGCAGCGGCGCTTGAAAATATTGAGAAGCTCCGGGCGGGTGCCCGGGCGGTGGTGACGGGGCAACAGGTGGTCCTGTTTGGCGGCCCTTTACTGACGATCCTAAAAGCCGCGACAGCGGTGGCGAGGGCGAAGGAAGCGACCAAGGCGACAGGTGTCGAACATGTGCCCATCTTCTGGATGGCTACCGAGGATCACGACCTGGCCGAGGTTGATCAAGTCTCCCTGCTGAGCAAAACTGCAGTGGAGACACTGAAGGCTGGTCTGCACGTTCCGCATCCAGTGCCTGTGGGTGGTGTCGTTCCGGGGCCGTCGATAGAAAAGGTGTTGGACCACGCGAGCGAGCTGCTTGCCTATGCTCCGGTGACCGATTGGCTCCGGGAGTGTTATCTGCCAAAGGGAGATCGCAAGCCAACTCTGGCGAGTGCTTTTGGACAGTTGATCGCAAAGATATTTTCCGATCAGGGATTGATCGTGATCGACGCATCGACGCGCGAGTTTCATGCGTTGGGCGCGAAGACGCTGCGGTACGCCATCGAACACGCCGAGGAGTTGCAGACGGAGTTGATGGCTCGGAGCGAGGAGCTGGTAAAGGCTGGTTACCACGCGCAAGTAACCGTGCTGGAGGGCGCTTCGCTGTTATTCCTCCTCGACCAGGAAACCGGAGAACGGATCGCTCTGCGTCGACCCACGGAAGGACAGTGGAGGGCCGGCGGGCATGTCTTCTCCTCCGAGGATCTGATCGCGATTCTCGAAAATACTCCTGAGCGGCTAAGCCCAAATGCGCTGCTGCGGCCCGTGTTTCAGGACACGCTGTTGCCTACGACGGCATACGTCGGCGGTCCGGCGGAGATTGCCTACTTCGCGCAGAGTGCAGTGCTGTACGAGCGAATTCTGGGACGAATTACACCCGTTCTCCCAAGGCTGAGCGCAACGCTGATTGAACCGGCAATTGCGACCATCATGAACAAAGATGAAGTACAGCTTCCCGACGCGATGACGACGGCCGATGAGCTGGCGCAGCGCCTGGGCGCGCGGGCGATGCCCATTCCTCTGAAGAAGAAGCTGGCCGCTGCAGGGAACGCTCTGGAGACGGAGTTGGAAGCGTTGACGGAGTATCTGCGTGGAATGGACGATAGCCTTGGGACCTCTGCCGAAAGCTCGGCATCGAAGATGCTGTACCAGATGAATCGTCTGCGGCGCATGGCTGCAACCTATGAGCTGCAGAAGGAATCGAGCCTGCGCAAGCATGCCGAGGCGATCACGCTCAATGTGTTTCCGGACGGTCACCCGCAGGAACGCGTTCTGGCTGGGGTCTGGTTTCTGGCGCGGTACGGCGAGGGTCTGGTGGAGCGGCTGGTGGGCGTGGCGGCGAATCAGTGTCCAGGCCATGTCGTCGTCCGGCTCTAATAGCACGCTGAAAAGACTGCCTAATCTCTGTGGATTCTTCCGTAAGGCAAAATTGCCTTCGCCCTTCGATGAGTGCATTGCCCTGTTCTCGACAGTTGATCCGAAGATTAGTAAACACAGGCCGACTTATCAGGATTGACAGTAACGACCACACCCACTCATCGGAGAACGGTCAAACTTCTTGCTTCTATCGAGCTTGTCACTCGACCGGAGTAAATCGCTTCCAGTGCCCCTCGGAGACCACTTCGACATTGCGGCCGATCACCTTGATGGCGGTCTGGTCGTCAATCGCATACACCGGGACTGGGAGCTTCGCCGCCCATTTTTCAGCGTTACCTAGAGAAGCGTCCGGGTGGTTCTCGTTATCGAGGTGCGGGATCAACGCAAAGTCAATCAATCCCGCGCCTTGAGCCGTAACCAGGGTCCTTTTGATTTCGCCCTGCTGGGTGGAGAACATGATCTCCTCCGCCATAAGCGCTTCATGGATGCCACTAGGCATATCCGAATAGGTCTCTGCGAAAGTGGTCGATACCGCCATACTCCCGGCGCTCACTCCCACGTAGACTGGCTTGCTCCGCAGTGACGACAAGAGGCCGGTCAAGCCGGACTGCTTCATCCACTGGGAAAGGAAGACAGGATCGCCGCCCCAAACCAGCAGGGCGTCCGCCTCCTGGACCATCGGCGCCCAATCCTTCCAAGCGATACTGGGCAACGAGGTGAGCTCCAGCACCCCCAGAGACTTCCAGCCCAGCTCGCACAAGGGGGTCGTGGCTTTTCCGGAGAATGCTTGCCAAGCCATCGCAGCATGGCGCGGGAAGGCGTACATCGCTGTGGGTATGAAGAGTGCATTGGACTCGGCGATGGGTTTGCCTAGCAGGTCGACCAGAGCATTTTGAATTTTAGTGTTGCTGATACCGGAGGATGTGAGCAGAAGTTTTTTCATGGCGTCTTTTGGCAAGGGCGAGGATGGCACAGTCTGAGTAGAAGGCGAAGGACGCAAGCGAGACGAAGGGTTTGACGGCGTGTATTGCGCGAGAAGGCGGTGGCCCGGGAGGAGATCGAGTGCGGCGGCGGTGGTACCCAGGGCTGCGGTGCGGAGGATAGAGCGACGCGTGAGGCTAGACATGGTGCGGGGATATCCTGCGGAGTGCGATGAGCCATTATCTTACAGATCGTCACTTTGCATCTGTTTCGTAATAGCTCTTGCTCCACCGTACCTTCTAACCCGATGATATGATCCTGCATCAAAGGTTGCTCCTGAGAAACGCCGTTCTCCTGAGCAATTTTATTTTCTCGATGAGCGATAAATCACCAATGCACTCATCCAGGTTGAAGCACATTCAAGTAATAGCAGAGACCACTTGAGGACTTTGCCGAGTTTCACTTTATGGGGTACCAGTTTCATCTTATGGGATTCCAATTTCACTTTTATGAGGGACCACAATCTCTTCAATTGCCTCCAACCAGACTTCTTCAGCATCCGATGCGGGTTGCGTTGAGGTACGTCTAAACCATAGCGATGCTATCTTTAATCAGGAAAACACGCGGCTGCGGTCGCTTCAAAGTAACGCCACCGCGTAGCAAGCTGTTGAGGGCCTAAGTGAACTCCGTCCCAACAAATCGACGACTTCATTGGATCTTGGTCTCAGTCCTTCTCTTCCTGGGTATCTTCCCGTGCAGTATTGCGTGCGGGCTTTCCAAGGGCTCGCATGCCCCCATACGGTCTGCCAGTAGAGCCATTGGCGCTCACAGCAGCCTCACTGCGGCTGCTCGAAACGAGCGCCCTGCACCCTCGCCCACCCTCGCTTTCATCCTTCTTACCCTGCTGGCGAATCTCTTTTCCTTCAGGCTCGTCAGAGCGTGGCGTCTGTATCCGGCAATCCGCCGCTTCGTTTGCCCGAGTCTATGGTCGCCGCAGCTTCTCTTCCGTCCCCCACCAGTCTCCATCTTCGCTTAGCGCCTAACGGCGTCCCTGTCGCGCACCCAGCGTGACGCGGCTTCATTTCTAAGCGTGAACGGCACCAATGCCAGGAGACTTAAATGCTTACCCAGGTTGAAACCCACACGGTCTATCTTCCATCTTCCCCCATGCGCGAAGATGCAGACCTTACCTTGCAACTGCGGCGGAACGAGCTGACGGATCTCGTTACCACCGAAAAGAATCATTTCCTGAGAATCGCCGCATCGATTCTGCGAGACCGGGCAGATGCGGAAGATGTAGTCCATACCTCCTTCTGTGCCGCCTGGATGGCGATGGGACGGTTCCGTGGCGACTCGTCCATGAAGACATGGTTCACAAGAATCGTGACCAACCGCGCGCTCATCGCTCTCAGGAAGTTGAGAAGGAAAACGACGGTCTTTTTTGAAGACAGTCCTGAGTACATGCACAACTACGAGCAAAGCTTCAGCTCGACGGTTGAGAATCCGGAAAAGATCGCTCAACAGCGCGAGGCGTTGCAGCTCATACACAAGCACATGGAAGAGCTTCCGACAGAGACACGTATCCTTGTCGCGCTCTACCTTGCGAACGACTGCTCCATCCAGCAGGTCGCAAAGCTGAGAGGAAAATCCTGTCCTTCGGTGAAGGCTCACCTTCATCGCGGAAAGCTGCTCCTGCGGAAGAGCTTATGCAGGAGGCGCAGCCGCAGGTGATTGGCCCACGCTGAGGAACGCGCTTCTGCTTTCAGATCTCCGAATCGGAAACCTGAGGCGCAGGAGCGCTGTTCGTCAGTGCCTCTTTCAGAGTCCATGCGATGCGCCTTACAATACCCTTTGAGGGAAATCGCCATGGGCCTAAGTGATCAGCCGTTTGAAGTGATGTGTCCGGATTGCGGCGGGATGTTGACGGTGGACCCGGTGACGCGGGCCGTGATTGCGCATAAATCTGCCCCGAAGAAGAAGATGTTCGAGGACTTCGGCGAAGCCGCGAAGGCGCTCCGTGAGGCCGACGCGCGGCGCGACTCGATCTTTCAGCAGAGTGTGGATGCGCAGAAGAATAAGGATGATGTGCTGGCGAAGAAGTTTGCCGAGGCAGTCAAGAAGGCGAAGGAGACTCCGTTAGGCGAGCGGCCTTTGCGGGAGTTCGACCTGGACTAGGAGGGGTCGAGCAAGGCTAGCGAAAATAAATCTGAAAAACTTGCAAAATTTCAGCTCGCGCGAAAACGTACATCCGTCATCCACCTGTACCACTCATATCACCACGAGTTGACCACAAAAACACCACATTCTGCAGCCCGTTTTCTCAAAAACCCCTTGAAAAACACCAATCCACCACGACAGGAAAAAACGGGACAAAACATCACGGTAAACTGAAGAAATGCCACCAATCTTAAACGCGCAGGGTTTGACCAAGGCCTTCGGCGCGACGCCCCTGTTCCGTGACATCTCATTTACCGTCTCAGATGGCGACCGCATAGGTTTGATCGGCCCCAACGGTGCAGGCAAGAGCACACTCCTCAAAGTCCTTGCAGGTGAGGAAGATGCCGACTCGGGCGACGTCGCCGTCCGCAAGCGGGCTCGCGTAGGATACGTCCAGCAGGAATCAAACTTCGCCCCGGGCGCAACCGTCCGCGAAGTGTTGGAGGCGGCGCTGGTACGAGCGAAGGTGGCCGACGGCGAGCACGAGGGTCGGCTTCGTGAAACCTCCGGCAGAACGGGCTTTCCTGACCTGAACGCCGAAGCCGCAAAGCTAAGCGGAGGCTGGCGCAAACGCCTCGCAATTGCCGAAGCAGTAGTAACGCATCCCGATGTACTTCTGCTGGACGAGCCCACGAACCACCTGGATTTAGCGGGGATTGTATGGCTGGAGGAGCTGCTCAATGAGGGTGATTTTGCTTGTGTTCTGGTCAGCCATGATCGTTATTTTCTTGAGAATGTTGCGACGGAGATAGTCGAGCTGAACCGCGTTTACGCCGATGGACTGCTGCGGGTAAAGGGGACATACTCGAAGTTTATTGAGGGCAAGCAGGCCTACATGGAGGCGCAGAGCAAGCTGCAGGATGCGCTGAAGAACCGCGTAAAGACCGAGGTAGAGTGGCTGCGACGCGGACCAAAGGCGAGGGCGACGAAGGCCAAGGCCAGGATCGACAACGCGCACGAATTGATCGGACAGCTGAAGGAAGTAAATGCGCGAGTGCAAACATCGAGCGCTGGTATCGATTTCTCAGCCACAGACAGACAGACGAAGCGCCTTGTTGAGTTAGAAGATGTGAGCATTACGCTCGGCGACCGGAAGATCGTTGAGGGGCTGAACTTCCTGATTGCGAACGGAATGCGAGTCGGACTCGTAGGGCCGAATGGGAGTGGGAAGACTACGCTGCTGCGTCTGTTGACGGGCGAGCTTGAGCTTTCCGCCGGTGTGGTGAAGAAGGCCGGTTCGTTGAGGATTGTGTACTTCAGCCAGACAAGGGAGCTGGAGGAAGGTGTAACGTTGCGGCGTGCGCTTGCGCCTGACTCGGACTCTGTGGTGTACCAGGGACGCGTGGTGCATGTGGCTAGCTATGCTACGAAGTTCCTGTTTACCAGCGAGCAGCTCAATCAGCCGGTTGAGAGGCTGAGTGGCGGAGAGCGTGCGCGGGTGCTGATCGCGAAGTTGATGCTCGAGCCTGCGGATCTGCTGCTGCTGGATGAGCCTACGAACGATCTGGATATCGCTACGTTGGAGATCCTGGAGGAGAGTCTGCTGGAGTATACGGGCGCTCTGATATTAGTGACTCATGATCGTTACATGTTGGATCGCGTGTCGACGATTGTTCTTGGGCTTGATGGGAAGGGTGGAGCCGAGACGTTTGCGGATTACTCGCAGTGGGAGCAGTGGCGCGGTGTGACGGTGGAAGAGGCGATTGCTCCGGGCATGACGGGGAAGGCGGTTGCTTCAGTGACTTCGCCATCTGCGCCTGCGGGGAAGAAGAAGCTTTCATATCTTGAGGCGCGGGAGTTTGCGGGGATTGAGGCTGCGGTAGAGACTGCGGAAGATAAGCTGCAAGCGGCGAGGGTGAAGGTGGAAGATCCTGCGGTTGCGACGGATGCGGCGAAGCTGACTGCGGCTTTGGCGGAGATGGAAGCCGCGCAGGAAGAGGCGGATCGGCTCTATGCGCGTTGGGCGGAGTTGACGGAGAAGGTTGGGTAGTTACTGCTTCTGCTTGATGATCGCTCCGTTTTTCATGACGAAGGTGACCTTGCGAAGAGTTGTGATGTCTTCCAGGGGATTGCCCTGGATGGCGATGATATCGGCGTAGTAGCCAGGTTTTAATTCACCGATTTGTCCGCTCCAGCCGAGGAGTTTCGCTCCGTTGATGAGGTCGGCGTGGAGGACCTCGGCGGGTTTCATTCCGTATTGGACCATCAGTTCGAGTTCGCGAGCTTGCGTTCCGTGAGGGAAGGGGCCGACGTCGCTGCCGACAGCGAAGGGGACGCCAGCGGCCATCTGTTTTTTGAACTCGGCTGCATGGTAGGCCTGTTGGGCACGCTCCTGGGCGGCTCGTTCGGGCGTTTCGGCGTGGTCGGCGAAGTACTCGGATATGGCGAAGGTTGGGACTGCGTAGATTTGTTTGTCGTGCATGGTCTTCATGGTGGCTTCGTTGAGTTGGTAGGCGTGGTCTATGGAGGCGACTTCGGCGGCTGCGGCGTAGCCTGTGCCGGGTTCGCCGGTGGCGTGGACGGCGACGCCTCGGCCTGAGGTGGGAGCTCCTCCGGTTCGGGCGGCTTCGGCTACGGCGGCGGCTAGTTCAGCTTCGGTGTATTGATATGGGGTGCTGAAGATTCTGTCCTGGATCGAGTCCTTTCCGGTTTCGTAGATCTTGGTGAAGTCGGCTCCGCCTTTGCGCTGCTCGCGGATGACTTCGACTAATTGCTGGGCCGAGTTGGCGAAGTCGGCGTTTGATAGAACGTGCTGGGCCGGGTTGTAGCCGATTGCGTCTTCGTGGCCGCCGAGGATGTCGATGGCGTTGCAGCTTACACGCATTCGCGGGCCGGGAATGAGGCCGGAGTCGATGGCGTTGCGTACAGCTACGTCGGCGCAGCCTGCGCCTTCGGTGCCCATGTCGCGCTCGGCGGTGAAGCCAGCGAGGAGGTCGAGGCGCGCGGCATCGGCGGCGACGAGAGTGCGCTGGGGAACGCTCTCGTCGACCGTTTGCAGGTCTTCGGCGCCGGGGTGCAGGAAGAGATGCACATGGGCGTCGATGAGGCCGGGCATCAGCGTTGTGTCGCCGAGGTCGATGATCTTTGCTCCGGCGGGATGGGTGACGCTGGTGCCTACGGCTGCGATGTGCTCGCCTTCGATGCGGATTTCAGCTGGCGCGACGACGGTTCCGGCGGCGACGTCGAGCATTCGGGCGGCGCGGAGAACGATTATGGTTTGCGCCGGTGCGGCTTGTCCGTAACAGGTTGCCGACGCGAGGCCGATTGCAAGGCTGCTGAGGAAGATTCTCATGGTTCCAGCAGCATACCTTGAGATGGCTCGTTTGGTTAGAAGCCCATGGAATCGTCTGCGGAGGGACCGTAGAGCGGTGGGACAGGGACGTCGTTGAGGCGGAGGTAGACACCCAGTTGTGCCCGGTGGTGGATGAGGTGATTGAAGAACATGGAGCGGAAGAGGGCGGAGCGTGGGGCATCCGCGATGGGCTTATCGCCCCAGACCATCTTCCAATGGCTCTTGAGATGTTCGTCGGTGGCGGAGGCGAGCTCATTGCGGGTTTTAGCTGCGAGAGTGTCGAAGTCGCTCAGGAGTTTTTTGCGCGATTCGAAGACCATGTCCGGCCATTTTTCGGAGGCAAGATCGAGGACATCGGTGGTGAGGATGGTGCTGCCGAACTTGGGAAGGGTGGCGACGTGGACGGCGAGGCGGCCCATTGGCATGGATTTGTCGTGACACTTGAAGTCGGGGTTGGTTTCGGGGACTCGCTCGAGTGTGGTGCGGGTGCCCTTCATCTCGGTGTCAAAGTCCTGGAGGAGGATTTCGGAGATCGTCATTGGAGTTCCTTTCGACCGCGGATTTTCGCGGATGAACACGGATTAGTGCAGCAAAACCGATAAAGGCGGAAACAAAGCCTTAAATATGCGTGCGAGTTTGCAGCGTTGTCATGCTACGCCTCATTGATTACAGGGTCGAGCATAGTAAAACCCTGCTGACAGCTGGGTGTCAGCAGGGTTCCGGGTGGTTCCATTATTCCTTTTCAATCTCGATTTCTACAGTTGATACCAAGTGACTTTAGCCGCTCGATGAGGAGATCCGCATCGGTTTGTTTCATGCCTTTGAAGATTTTATGCTTCTTGCCTAAGTGTTCGAATCTTAAGCCGAATACAGAGCCGTATGGGCCGAAGCCGGTTTGTGCGAAACGTAAGTTATTTACGTCTTTCAATCGAAATGTACACGTTTTCCAAACTCTTCCGAATACGATTCTTTCGACTGAAAGTCCGGTGGCACCAATCGTTAGTGTCTCGTGGTCACCACCAGCGACGAGCAGCCATATCCAGCAAATCCAAATAGAAGGAACCAGGAGAACGAATCCGACTACGACAGTGAGTTGATCGAGTTCTGCCAGCGAGATATTTGGCGCTGTCTGAATAACTTTATAGGCGACAAAGAGAAACAGGGCCGCAGCGCCAATTCCCCGAAGCAACAATCGAGATGGAAAAATTGCATTCAGGCAACGAACGTTGTCTTGAATGTGAATGTTCGAACGTGCATCCAGAAGGTTGGCCATTAACGGTTTTTGCTCTGTAACTATAAACCGGTGATGCTGTCTTCGTATCTACTAAGTTTGCTAGCAAAGTTGCTGTAATAAACCCCTGCTGACAGTTGGGTGTTAGCAGGGGTTTGTGGTTAGGCTTAGTTCTTTCAGTGAAGAGAACAAACAAAAGCAAAGGCAAATACAGGGATCCTTCGCTTCGCTCAGGATGACGACGGGAAAGAGCTAAGGCTGCGCCTTCCCTCAGGATGCCGACCGTGATGAGTTCATCGGCAGCGATCACGAGCATCTTGAGTTCGTTGGAAGTTTTGGGCGTTAGAGGCCGGTGATGTTGTAGCCGCAGTCTACGTAGGTGATCTCGCCGGTGATGCCGCTGGCGAGGTCGCTTGAGAGGAAGAGGGCGGCACCGCCTACTTCGAGCTGGTCGACGTTGCGGTGGAGTGGGGCGCGTTCTTCTACGGCGGTGAGGATCTTGGTGAAGTCGCCTATGCCTCGGGCGGCGAGGGTCTTGATGGGGCCGGCGGAGATGGCGTTGACGCGGATGTTTTTGGGGCCGAGGGAGACGGCGAGGTAGCGGACTGTGGCCTCGAGTGCGGCCTTGGCTACGCCCATGACGTTGTAGTTGGGGAAGGTCTTGGTGGAGCCGTAGTAGGTGAGGGTGAGGATGGAGCCGCCTTCGGTCATGAGTGGGGCAGCGGCGCGGGCGACGGCGATGAGCGAGTAGGCACTGACGTCGTGGGCGATGCGGAAGTCTTCGCGGCTGGTGAGGAGGAAGTCGTTCTTGATGGCGTCGGAGGGGGCGAAGGCTACGGCGTGGACGACGGTGTGGAGGGTGCCGTAGGTCTCTTTGAGCGTGGCAAAGAGGGCGTCGATCTCGGCGTCGGAGGAGACGTCGCACTGGTAGGCCTTGGCATCCTTGAGCTCGGGGATGAGGGCGTCAGCTTCCTTTTTGAGGCGCTCGTTCTGGTAGCAGATGGCGAGGGTGGCGCCGGCTTCGGAGAGCTTCTGGGCTATGCCCCAGGCGATGCTGCGCTTGTTCGCGAGGCCGAAGACGACGGCTACTTTGCCTTTGAGATCGATCATGTTGCGTGTGGCTCCTCTGTTTGTTTTCCGTTGGTAAGGATAGCAGTGTTGGGTGGTCCAATGGAGGGTGTACCTCCGGGGGGTATTCAGGGAGTGTAAGTTGTTTGGTTTCAATGAGTTGATATGGTTACTTCCGGCGTAAATTTGTCTTTCTAAAGGGCTTACGAGTAAATTCGTCTTTCTAAAGGAGTTATGGCTGATGAAAAAGCCCCGACTTTGGACCGGGGCTTTTTATTTCTCTATTTCCATTATATGGGGGTGGAACGGGGGATTTTGCAAAGTGCATCTTGTTTTGTTTGTTTGGGTTGCGTGAGTTTGGGACTTGACAGCGTGTTTTGCTGGTGTTTTCGAGGGGCTTTAGAGGTAAGTGATTGATTTTTATGGGTATTGATTGGGATTGGTGGGCAGGGGCAAAATGCAGCTGCAAAAAGACGAAATACAGGGATCCTTCCCCATTCGACTTCGCTCAGGGTCAGGATGACGACGTAAACAAAAGCAAGAAAGCAACGACAACCGCAGATTTCTGTGGGATGACAAATAAGAAAAGCAACGACAACGGCAAAATCCGGCGAGAAGTTTACATTCCCACTCATCGCGATGAGACCGCGATGAATGGGGCACCCCGTCTTTGTGACTGGTCGAGGAAGACAACGGCAAAAGCAGATCCCTGCGGGATGACAAACAAGAGAGGCAAAGGCAAAGACAGCGGCAAAGGCGAAACGAGGTTAGGGTTGGGTTAGCCAGTCGTATTGGTCTTCGGTTAGGGGGACTACTGAGAGGCGGAATTGGCGGAAGAGGATGGAGCCCTGGAAGACGGCGGCTTCGCGGATTTCGGCGAGGGTTTTTTCGCGCTTGAGGGGTTTGACCGGGGCGATGCGGATGTTTGGGCTTTTGGGGTCGGTGGCGTCTACGGAGACTACCTTGGCGAGGCCTACGGCGGCTTTGCCGATGGTCGAGTGATAGATGACGAGCTTGTCGCCCTTCTTCATGTTGCGGAGGGTGAGCAGGGCCTGGTTGTTGGAGATGCCATCCCAGGTGGTTTCGCCGTCGCGGACGAGGTCGTCGAAGGAGTATTTGTTGGGTTCGGTCTTGAGGAGGTAGGGCATGAAGACAGGGTACAGTTGTCAGTTGCAGGTTGTCAGTTGTTAGTGTTTTTTTCTACTTCCTGCTCCGTGTTTTCTTTTTAGCCACCGAGGTCGATGTGGTGGACGTGGGTCAGGGGTTGGCCGAGGAAGCTGGTGCCGAGGTGTTGGAATTTTTCTATGGAGTCGGTGGCGTAGAAGTCGATGGTGGTGGGTTGGGTGGAGGTTAGAGGCGGCAGGTGGGAGGCTACGGCGTGGGCGGTGGCCTGGGCTGAGTCGATGATGCGCATGGGGTGGTGGAGGTTGTGGAGTGTGGTTTCGAGGAGGGGCTTCAGGAGTGGGTAGTGGGTGCAGCCCAACAGGAGGGTGTTGGCCTCGGGGGCTTCGGCGAGGGCTTCGAGGAGGTAGATGCGAAGGACCTCGGCGGTGACGGGGTGGTCGATCCAGCCTTCTTCTACCAGAGGGACGAGAAGGGGGCAGGCTTTTTCGGCGGCTGGGAGGCCGAGGGCGGTCAGGGCTTCGAGGTAGGCGTGGGATTGGACTGTGGCTGTGGTGGCGAGGACAAGGACATTGGGGGCATTCTTCGAATCCCGTGTCCCAGAAGCGGGACCCTTCGCCAAACTCAGGGCAGGCTCTGGTGCACCCGGATTTGTGGCGGGTTTGAGCGAGGCGTTTAAAGCGGCCTGGGCTCCGGGTTGGATTACGCCGAAGACGGGGATGGGTGCGGCGGCTGATTTGATTTCAGGGAGGGCGAGGGCGGTGGCGGTGTTGCAGGCTATGACGAGGATGTCGGCGCCCTGATCGAGGAGGAAGCGGGAGCTGGAGACGGCGTAGCGGGCGATGGTTTCGCGGGACTTGGAGCCGTAGGGGAGGCGGGCGGTGTCGCCGAGGTAGATGTAGTGGGCGTGGGGGATGAGAGGCAGAAGGGCACGGAGGACGGTGAGACCGCCGAAGCCTGAGTCGAAGACTCCGATGGTGAGGGGCTTGGGCTGGGAGGAGGTTTCGTTCATGGCTGTGTGGCTTCTTCGCTGGGAGGTGTGGGTCTGAAAGAGGTGTCGGTGGCGGGGTAGGTGCGCTGGAGGTCGGCGTGTCCGGCGAGTGTGTCGTGAGGGCTACCGTCGACGAGGAAACGGATCTCTTTTACGTCGGGTAGGGCGGCGTGGAGGGTGCCGACGATGGATTTGATGGTGAGGTCTTCGACGAGGACGCCGGAGGGGTGGTTGCCGACGAAGGAACTGCGGAGGTTGATGATGGCCTGATTGTCGAGGAGGAAGACGTCGTCGACGGCGGGGCCGGGCTGGAGGGGGTGCGCGGAGTCGGGGAGGGCGTATTGGGCGATGAGGTGGTCGAGGAGAACGCGGGCGCGGAGGCCGGGGTCCGAGGGCAGGGCGACCTGGGAGCGGGTGTCGATGATGGAGCCGTCGGCGTCGTTGGCGAGGTAGAGGGTGACGTCCTCGGGATTAGCAGAAGTGGGGGCGGCAATGGGGATGGCGTCGTTGAAGGCGGTGAGACGCTTGTGTGCCTGACGGCAGCCGTGGAGGAGGAAGGCCGCCATGAAGGCGATACCGCCGATGAGGATCCAGAAGAGGACGCGCTGGTAGCGGGGGATCATCGGGGGGCTCCTGCCGGGGTGGGCGCGGGCGTGTTGTGGGTGCGGTAGGAGGTTAGGCCGGTGACGATGGCCTGGGCGGCTTGTTGCTGGTAGGTGGTGTCGGTTACGGGGGTGTCCTTATTGAGTGGAGCTAGTTCGATGGCGGCGGCGGGGCAGGTGAGGTTGTCGAGGGGTGGGGTGGAAGATCGGATGAGGATGAGGGGGAGTTTGGCCTGGTCGAGGGTGAGGCCCAGCTCGTTGGCGAGGCGGACGCTTTGGGGAAGGGATGCGGTTTGGGCGGTGTCCCAGGGGATTGGGTTGTGGGGTGGGTTGGGGTCGTCGGGGAGGGCGGAGGTGGCGATGTGGATGCCAGTGCCGCTGGAGGTGGCGTGGAGGATGAGGCAGGCGACGGCGCGGGCGTGATTGGCGATGCCGGCACGGATTTCGGTGGATAGTTCGGCGTCGGTGTCGTGGGTGGTGAGGACGGTGAAGCCGGCGGTGGTGAGGAGGGGTTTGAGGCGGGTGGCGAAGGCGAGGGTTACTTCTTTTTCGAGGACGTTGTTGGGGAGCTCGGCACCGGGGTCGTCACCGCCGTGGGCGGGGTCGAGGAGGATGACGTTGCGGGGTGGCTTAGGGATGGCGGGGGTTTGGTTTACGTAGAAGGATTGGTCTTTGGGTGGGGCGGCGGGTGTTGGGGTTTGAGCGTGGGATATGACGGCGCTCATGGCGAGGAGGCAAAGTGTCGTGATTTGTTGGCGTGTGGCGGTCACGGTTTAGGGGGTGCGATTCGATTGTAATGGGTGGAACGAGTTGGCTAATCTGGCTTACCGAAGCGGTCGTGCTACGCACGATATCCCACCCTTCACGATGAAACTGTGAAGGGTGGGGCACCCGGTTTTGGTGGTGGTTAGTCGAGGGCGTAGATGGCTAGGCCGCTCAGGAGTTTTGGGTAGAAGTCGGTGGATTTTTGGGGCATGACGTCGCCGGAGAGGGAGACGTCTCTGAGCTGGTCGAGGGTGATGGGTTTGATGAGGAAGGCTATGTCGGCTTCGTTGCTGGCTACAAGGCCGATGGCTTCGTCGGCTTCGCGGATGTAGCGGACGTTGCCCAGGCGGGTGATGGTTTCCTGGTCGAGGCCGAGGAGCTTGTCGAGGATGATGCGGTGGAGCTGGACTACGTCTAGCTGGCGCTGGCGGGCTGGCAGGTCCTTGAGGGCTTCGGCGATGGCTTCGGGCTTGGGGGTGAGGAGGTAGTTGCCGTCGCCGGTGGCGGCGAGGAAGGCTGTGCCTTTGGTTTCAGTGAGGGCGTCGAGGTCAGGGTTGTCGAGTTCTTTGACGTCGAAGTAGAGGGTGGCGCGGGTGATGAAGTCGGGCGAGGAGAAGCCTTCGAGGCCGTGGACGACGCGGTGGGTGGGGAGGATGGTGATGCCGGGGGCGTCCATGTTGACGAAGGTCATCATCATGGCCGCCTCGGGGAAGGCGGGCGTGGGGAGATGGCCGACGGGGAGCTTGTGGTCGGGGTCGAGGGGCTGGTTGAGGGGGAGTTTGAGCTGGGCGCTGCGCTCTTTGGCGTAGGCGACGGAGGTCTCGTAGCGGTGGTGACCGTCGGCGATGATGAGCTTCTTGTCGGCCATGGCGGTGACGATGAGGTTGATGAGGTTGGGGTCGGTCAACTTCCAGACCTTGTGGACGACGCCGTACTCGTCGGTGATGGCGAGGTCGGGGGCGTTGCTATCGAAGCCATTGGGGTTTTTTGCGCCGAAGATGAGCTTTTCGGCGGTGAAGGCGGGGTCGGAGTAGAGCATGTAGATCTGCTCGCAGTAGGCGCGGGTGGCCTTGAAGAGGCTCATGCGGTCGGACTTGTGTTTGGGGAAGGTCTGCTCGTGGCGGTAGACGACCTTGTCGGCGTAGTCGTAGAGGTGGCCGAGGGCGATGAAGCCGCGGCGCTCGCGGACCTCGTCGGTGTGGGGGACGGTGTAGGTCTGGGAGTAGCCGTAGAGGGCGGCCTCGGACTCTTCGCGGAGGACGTTGTCTTTGCGCCAGGCACGGAGGGTGTCGGCGGCGCGGGTGTAGACGTTCTCCTGGTCGGTGTCGGTGGGGAAATGCTTGCCGAGGATGACGCGGATGAGGTTGTAGGGGCTGGCCTCGTAGTAGCGGTCCTGCATGGCCGGGGTGATCTTGTCGTAGGGCTGGGTTACGACGTCTTCCATGTTGACGCGGGCGGGGTCGTAACGGAGGGCGCGGAAGGGGTAGATGCGGGCCATGCTGTTTTGGTCTCTCCAGAGATTGGTATGGACTGATTGTACGGGGTAGAGGGAAGTAACGACTGGGGAGAAGACTTGGGAGGGAAGGTTTGCATCCAAAACGGCAGACGGGGACGGCAGACGGGCGTTGTATTGTGAAGGCCATGATTCGAAACACGATTACAAATAGATGACAAATAGGTTCGTGAACGAGTCTATGATGTGGGGGCTGTGAGAGGCAGCTGAAGATTGGCGTAGCGATTTGTGACGTATTGGGTTGATTAGTAGAACCGTTGATGTGCGAAGATAACTGCCTGATGTGCGTTGGGTTGTAGGCTGGATGGTCGCAAAGAAGGCATGGGCGGTTGTTATGTGGGATTTTGACGGCAAACAGAGGAGTAAGGCGCGGTGGATGGCCAGGGCTCTGGCTGTCGCGATGGTGTGTGGGGGTTTAGGGGTTGGGGTGAGCGTGGCGCAGGAGAATCCGCTGGGCGAGGTGCATACCCAACCACCTCCTCCGCCGCCAAAGACGCCGGAGGATTCGAAGCCGGTGATTGAGGGAGCGGAAAATGTCGCGAGAAACGCGACGTCGCGTCGAGATGCACGGATCCGCGTCGACGTGAACCTTGTCCTGGTGCCGGCGACGGTGACCGATCCGATGAATAGGCTGGTGACGGGGCTGGAGAAGGAGAACTTTGAGGTTTACGACAACAACATTGGCCAGACGATCAAGAGCTTTTCGACGGAAGACGCTCCGGTAACGATTGGGATTGTGTTCGACCTGAGTGGAAGCATGACATCGAAGTTTGCGCGGGCGCGGAAGGCGTTGAGCGAGTTTTTGAGGACGTCGAATCCTCAGGACGAGTTTTTCGTTGTGGGTTTCAACGATAAGCCCGCCGTGATTGTGGACTACACGTCAGAGGTGGATGATGTGGAGGCCCGCATGGTGATGCTGAAGCCGGAGAACCGGACGGCGCTGATCGATGCGGTTTATCTGGCAGTGAACAAGCTGCGGGACGCGAAGTATGAACGGAAGGCGCTTTTGATTATCTCGGACGGAGGGGATAACCGTAGCCGCTATACCGAAAGCGAGCTGAGACGGGTAGTGCGGGAGAGTGATGTACAGATTTACTCGATTGGAATCTTCGACCAGTATGCAGCGACGCAGGAAGAGCAGATGGGACCGATACTGCTGACGGAAGTTTGCGACATGACAGGAGGGCGGTTGTTTCGGGTGGCGGACATGAACGATCTGGGGGATATTGCGACGAGGATCAGCGCGGAGTTGCGCAACGAATATCTGATTGGATACAGGCCATCGGAAGTGAAGAAGGATGGGAACTGGCGTAAATTGAAGATACGACTTGTGCCGCCGCCGGGGCTTCCTCCGCTGACGGTGCACAATCGCCAGGGGTACTATGCACCTTCGCAGTAAGGATTGCAGCGAGAATTTGTTTAGCCTGCGAAGGCCGCGTGAGCCGTTCCTGCACTTTGCGGTCATTCTTAGCGTTTTTGTGGCACCTCAGATATGCCGAGCGCAGTTGGATAAGACCACGCCGCTAGTGCTTCAAGTAAAAGCCCATGGAGACTATGCGGACTGGCCAAAGCTTCGGCAGGATGTACAGTTCATCAGCGGAAAATCGACTGTCGCCGGGTTAGAAAAGAATCAGGTGGTGGTCCTGGAAGACGGGGTCGAACAGCCTGACGTGACGCTGCAACAGGTTGATGAAGCTGCTTCGATCTGCCTGTTGCTGGATCTAAGCAGTTCCATGAAGGAGAGTGGCAAGGCTCTGATTGAAGCTGCACGACGACTTATCGCGACTGCTAATCGGGCGGATGAGTTTGCACTTGTAAGCTTTTATGGCCCGGTGTATCTAGAGCAGGACTTCACAACCGATCCAGGGAAGCTTGATGCTGCACTGGAGCGCGTTGAGTTTAAAGGTGCTTCGGATGTTTTTGATGCCGTATTGAGTTCAGTTCTCCAGATGGAAACCCGTGCTCCGAAGTACAGGAAAGTAATAGTGATTCTCTCGGATGGAGATGACAACTACTCTCATGTCACACTCCCAGAGTTGTTGCGAAGACTGCGATATCCAGGGGCGCCACTGATTTACTCACTGAGTCCACACAAATTTAACCCGCGACAATTCCCGCAGGGGCTCCTAAATCTGCAGGCGCTCACAAAAGCGACAGGAGGATTAAGTTACGAGTCCGAGACCTCGGTCAGGTTGGGGGACGATGCGGCGGAGATTTCGCGGGATATACGAAGCCGGTACAGCCTGGAATACACCTCGACACATACGCAAAGGGACGGAAAACTGCACAAAGTGGAGATAAGGTTTGCATCGGAGATTGGCGCAACCAAGATTAAGCCGTATTTTCGGCAGGAGTACTATGCACCATTGCACTAAAAGGACGCAGCTGAATTTGAAAGCCGGGACGTTGCGGATGTTGGTCGCGGCGCTCGTTCTGTGCGGAACTGTGACTGGTCTGGCACAGCAAACGGCTGCGAAACAAACCGCGACGCAACCCACAGCACAGCAGCCGTCGCTGACAGTGGATCGTGATCCGGTGGCTTCGCCGGATCCGGATGTACCTGCGAAGCCAGCTACACAGCAGCCGCAGGGTCTTGGGCTGGGGCCGATTGCAAAGGGCGCAGGTGGAAAGTACACGCTGCGGGCGGATGCCTATGAGGTTCGGCTGAACGCCTCCGTTCTGGATTCGAGCGGGCGAACTGTGCAGACGCTGGATAAAGACGCGTTCCATATTTATGAGGATGGCGTTCCACAGACGATTGCTTCATTCCGGCATGAAGATTTGCCGGTATCGTTGGGGATCCTGATCGACAGCTCGGGGTCGATGTATGACAAGCGTGTGGCGGTGAATAAGGCGGCGCTGGATCTGATAAAGCTGTCCAATCCTGAGGACGAGGCGTTTCTGGTGGATTTCTCGTGGGAGGCGTTTATCGATCAGGATTTCACGAGCAATATTGGGAAGCTGCAGGAGGGGTTGAGTTACATCAAGTCGAGCGGCGGGACTGCTATCTATGATGCGCTGGTGGCCTCGGCGGATTACCTGGCGAAGAATGCGAAGCATCCGAAGCAGGTGCTGCTGGTCGTGACCGATGGCGAAGACAACGCTTCGAGCGCGACGCTGGAGCAGGCAATCCGACGGATTCAGGAATTAGATGGGCCGGTGATCTACAGCGTGGGACTGCTGTTTGGTGAGGACACGGACAAACGTGAGTCGAGGCATGCGAAACGAGTGCTGGAGACGCTGAGTGAACAGACGGGTGGTGCGGCTTACTTTCCGCGGTCGGTGAAAGAGGTGGATGAGATTGCTGCGCAGGTGGCGCAGGATATTCGGACGCAGTACACGATTGCGTACCACTCGACTAAATCGCCTACGCTGGGCGGGTACCGAGAGGTGCACGTGGATGCGAAGGCGAAGGGATTTGGAAAGCTTTCTGTGCGAACACGGACGGGATACTATCCACGGGTGAGTACAGCGGATGCGACGGCAGAGGCTGGGCAGGGCTTCGCTGACAAGGAGAAGCGGCCTCAATGATGCGAGTTGCATCGTCGATTCTTGATCTGGTTGGAAAGACTCCGATAGTTCGGCTTAGCAGTGTGAGTCCCGCAGGTGGGGCGGAGATATGGGCCAAACTTGAGTATCTGAATCCCGGTGGAAGTGTTAAAGATCGGGCGGCGATGGGGATTGTGCTGGATGCTGAGAGGCGGGGTGTGTTGCGGCCTGGGTCTACGATTGTTGAGGCCACGGCAGGCAATACGGGTGTGGGGCTTGCGCTGATTGGTGTCAATCGCGGCTACAAGGTGATGCTGTATGTGCCGGAGCAGTTTTCCGAAGAGAAGTGCATGCTGATGCGTGGGCTTGGAGCGACGGTGGTGCGGACGCCTGAGGCTGAAGGGATGGCCGGGGCGATTCAACGGGCGTTGGAGTTCGAACGTGAGACGCCGGGGGCGTTTGCGGCGTTGCAGTTTGAGAATCCGGCGAATCCGGATTTTCATGAGGAGACGACGGCTGTCGAGATTTGGGAACAGATGGATGGCCGGGTGGATGCATGGGTGGCGGGTGTTGGTTCGGCGGGGACGTTTACTGGTGTGGGGCGGTTTTTAAAGCGAGTGAATCCGGGAGTGATGAATGTTGCGGTAGAGACGCAGGGCTCGGTATTGCAGGGTGGAGAGCCGGGGCCGCATAAGGTGGAA